>SPKZ01001222.1_pt1 | contig 26168 bp, 22 predicted proteins | sample 2456571 | NCBI WGS metagenome assembly SPKZ01 (sample SAMN11192286, study PRJNA482655) | marine metagenome | biome: ENVO:00000447; feature: ENVO:00000244|ENVO:00000211|ENVO:00000569|ENVO:00002023; material: ENVO:00002151; isolation source: ocean water from marine abyssalpelagic zone ... | reverse complement strand
TGCTCCCCCCCCCAGCGGAATCGTCGTTCGCACCCGGCGGGCAGGGCATTCGGGAGCCGGGGCCACGGCGAGTGCCGCGACGCCTCCGTGCGGCGATGAGATGAAACACGCTCGATGATCTCAGTACATCCCACCGGCGCCGAGCTGCGGGGCGTCGGGCTGCTGCGAGCGCTTCGGCTTCGTGGGCGTCCACTGCTCGGCGCGCGCATGCGCTTCGCTACGCTGCGTTTCGTCGAGCAGGTCTTCGAGCACAGCGAGCTTCTCGCCAGCGCCCTCGTACTCCGACTTCTCGGCGAGCGCGAGCCACATGGCAGCCTCGACGTCGTCGACCTCGACGCCGCGACCCGTGTGCAACATGATGGCGAGCGCCACCTGGCCCTTCGGATCGCCGAGGTTCGCGGCCTTCCGGTACCACTCCGCCGCGGCTTCGTCGTCCCGCGGAACGCCGCGACCCGCGGAATAGAGGTTGGCGAGGAGCGTCTGTGCCGCGGGGAGTCCCGCCTTCGCGGCCTTCTCGAGCCAGCGAATCGCCTTCTCGTCGTCCGCCTCGACGCCCTCGCCGCGCAGATACAACACAGCGAGGCTGTACATGGCCGACGGTACGCCCTGCTTCGCTGCGCGCCGGTAGAAACGGCTCGCCTTTTCCGGGTCGCCCGCGGCGAGCGCTGCGTCGCCCTTCTCCCAGCTTGCCGAAATGTTCGGGGCGAACGCGAGAGCGACGATCGCGCACGCGACGAGCCAGCCGACGCCCCGTCGGAATCCGCAGCGGAATCCGAGGGCGGGGCGCGCCATCACTCGAGATCCCCGAGGTAGCCGGCGACGAGCTGCGCCGGAGGGTTGTCGAGCCAGATGGTGTGATCCGACGGGATCTGGCCGCGCTCCTCCATGCGATTCATGACGCGCACGACGATGGCCGCGTAGCGGACGGCGGCGAGCAGCTCGCAGTATAAGGTGTCGCCGATGTCGCGTCCGAGGCACGACGCGTAGAAGTCACGCTGCTCTTCGAGACTCGGCTCGCCCGGCAGGCGCGGCGTTCCCATGGCGTCGTGGCACGAGCGGTCGAACATCAGCCACCAGCCGAGGTCCACTTCCGGCGGCGCGATGGCAACATTCTCGAAATCCGTGACGCAGACCGGCTCGAAATTTCTCCAGAGGATGTTGCCGGGTCGCGAATCCCCCCAGGAGAACGCGGGCTCGAGGCCGCTGGGCGCGTTCGCGTGGAGCCATTCGAATGCGCGCTCGAGGTTCGGGTGCCGGCGGTCGCGCAGCTCGTGCTGTGCGAAACGCTGCCAGATGTCGACCTGAGCCTGCACGTCCGGCGTGACGCCAGGCGCCACCAGCCAGTCGAAGCCGGCCGCCGTCCAGTCGAGCTTGTGGAAGTCGGCGAGCACGCGCAGACCGTTCTCGATCATGCGGCGGCGATCGTCGGGACTGGCGTCGAAGAAGAAGCCCGCCTGGGTGTACATCGGCTCGAGGACGGGAACTTCGCCCTCGATGAATCCCATCGCGAAGAACGGCGAACCGAGCACACCCGAATCGCCCTCGTATCCAATGAGCGGGGCCAACGGCGCTTTCGAGACCTTCGAGAGCAGCTCCATCGTGCGGTACTGGATCTCCACCTCGACATCGAGACCCGGCGCCTGCTGGGGATAGATCGACGGACCGGGATTCTCGACCCGCAGCACCACGCGCTCCTCGCACGCAACCGCGTCGCGCTCGAACGTTACCGGGAGGATCAGCGTCTGCGCCGAGTACCCCGTGGCCGGGCTGCTGATCTCTCCGATTTCGAGGTTCACAGCAAAGGGCCAGCGGGCCGCGAGCCACTCTCGAAAGGGCGCCCGGTAGCTGTCGACGTCGTTCGTGGGGTCTCGTTCCATGAAGGTCCCTCAGCCGTCGCAGCCGGTTCCCTCGGTTCGCATCACCCAGGCTAGCGCGCCGTCGAGAAGGGCTCTGTACTCGGGGGTGTCGTAGGCCTCTTGCAGGTGGCCGAGCGCCGAGTAGAGCGTTCGGCCGCGACCCACGCAACGTGTCCAGACGACCGGGTGGTCACCCATCCGCAGGTCCCCCTGCATTCCCATGAATTTGGCTTCCGGCGTGTACGTGGACTCGTCGACGCTGATCAGCACGTGAACGCCGGCCTGCCGCGGACTGCGTTCCCACGAGTACCACTCCTCCTCGTGCTGCCACTCGGCGGGAAGATTCAGCGTGGCGGGATGCTCGCGGTCTTCGACGACGCTGCGCGCCACCTGGAACTGCGGATTCAGGATGTGCCCCGCGTAGTCCGAGCCGATCAGCGTCTCCGTGTACCAGCGCCAGTCCTTGTGCGAGCCGTCACCGGCGGCGTGGACGCCGAGCCAGCCACCGCCGCGCTCGAGGTAGCGCACGAAGGCCATCTCCTGGTCCTCACTGAGCAGGTCTCCGCTCGCGTTGTGGAAGATCACGGCCCCGAAGCGCGCGAGGGAGGCACCGTTGAAGACCGCGCCGTTCTCGGTGTGGAACGCCGCCCACCCGCGGCGCTTCGCGATCTCTTCGAAGAGCGGAACGCCCGCGGCGATCGCGTCCTTGTGGCGGAACCCGTTGGTCTTCGTAAACACGAGGACGGCGGGTGAAGCGAGATCTTCCGGAAGCTCGGGCGCCACCGTCTCGTGGGTACGATTCGGAAACACGAGGTTCCAGGCGCCGATCGACCGGATGACCACGAGCGAAACGACCCCGAGCACCAGGGCGATCGCTGCGAGGACGACCGCGATCCGTTTCGCAGTCTTCACCCCGTGCTACCGCAGACTCCGGAAGCAGGTCCGCACTTCGTCGACGAAGACCTCGGGCTGCTCGAACGCCGCGAAGTGCCCGCCCTTCTCGAGCTCGTTGAAGTGCAGGAGCGATCCGAAGCGCTTCTTCGCCCAGCGCTCGGACGTTCGGAAGATCTCCTTCGGAAAGATGCTGCAGCCGACGGGCACCTTCACCTCGTCCATCGGCGGCGTGCGGAAGCTCTCCCAGTAGAGACGCGCCGACGACGCGCCGGTGGCGGTGAGCCAGTAGAGCATCACGTTGTCGAGCAACTCGTCGCGGGTGAGCGCGTTCTCGGGGTGTCCGTCGCAATCCGTCCAGCTCCAGAACTTCTCGATGATCCAGGCCGCCTGAGCGGCCGGCGAGTCGACGAGGCCGTAGCCGAGCGTCTGCGGGCGCGTGCTCTGCTGCTTCGAGTATCCCGAGTCCCACTCCGTGTAGTGCTGCATTCCCGCGAGTGCGCTCTGCTCGCGTTCGGTGAGCGAGTCCATCGTCTCCGGGTCGGGGGGCGCGATCGGCATGTTGAGGTGGATGGCCGCGCAGTGTTCGGGGTCGCGCGCGCCGATGCTCGTGGTGACCATCGCCCCCCAGTCGCCACCCTGGGCGACGTAGCGCCCGTAGCCGAGGCGGGCCATGAGCGTTCCCCACGCGTCGGCGATGCGCGGCACCGCCCAACCGGTTTTCGACGGGCGATCCGAGAACGCGTAGCCGGGCAGCGAAGGGCACACCACGTGAAACGCGTCGGCGGGGTCGCCGCCGTGGCTCGCCGGATCGCGCAGGGGCTCGATCACCTTGTGGAACTCGACGATCGAGCCCGGCCAGCCGTGGGTGATGACGATGGGCAGCGCGTTCTCGTTGGGCGACGGCGCGTGGATGAAGTGGGTCCCGTTGCCGTCGAGCTCGGTCTTGTACTGCGGGAAGCTGTTGAGGTGCGCTTCGCGCGCGCGCCAGTCGTATTTTTCCGCCCAGTACGCGCAGACTTCCTTCAGGTAGGCGAGCGGAATTCCCTGCGACCAGTCGTCGACGGGCTCGGTCTCGGGCCAGCGCGTCGCCGCCAGGCGACGTCGGAGGTCGTCGAGCTGCTCGTCGGAGATGTCGATGCGAAATTCGTCGACGCGGTCGCTGGCCATGGGGGACTCCTTTGGGGGATGTCGTGATCTATGGAAAACGCGGCTTCCGCTTCTCGACGAAGGCCTGCACGCCCTCCTGGGCGTCGGGGGTCTGCGACGCGGAGGCCATCACCTCGGACGCGTACGCGTAGGCGGCGGGTATGTCGAGGTCGATCTGGCGGTAGAAGGCCTGCTTGCCCAGCCCCTTCGACGAACGGCTGCCGCGCGTGGCGCGTCCCAGTAGCTCGCGCGTCTCGGCGGCCACGGCGTCGTCGGCCACGACGCGGTTCACGAGCCCCCACGCACAGGCTGTCGCGGCGTCGATGGGATCGCCCGTGAGAAGCATCTCGAGCGCGTGCTTGCGCCCCACGGCTCGCGCGAGCGCGACGCCCGGCGTGGTGCAAAACCAACCGCCAGCACCCCCCGGAACCTGGAAGCGAGCGGACGCGCCGGCTACCGCGAGGTCGCAACTGCTCACGAGCTGGCAGCCCGCGGCAGTCGCGAGACCTTCGACCTGCGCGATCACCACCTGCGGGATCGACTGCACGAGCTGCATCACGTCGGCGCACACGGCGAGGAGTCGGCGCATGGCCTCGAGATCGCGGCCGTGCATGTCGCTGAAGTCGTGCCCGGCCGAGAACACCGGGCCCTGCGCGGCCACGATGACACCGCGCTGTGACCCGTCGCCGATGTCGCGCAGCGCCGCGAGCAGCTCGCGGAGATGAGCCTCGGAGAGCGCGTTCCGGCTCTTCGGACGACACATCGTGACCACTGCGAAGTCTCCCTCGTCGCTTCGCTCGATGTACTCGAAGTCCCCCATCACGCGAGGTACATGCCGGCGTTGATGTGGAACACCTGGCCCGTGCAGTACCCGAAGAGCTTGGGATCGGCGATCGCCGCCACCACCGATGCCATCTCGGAGGGCTGAGCGATGCGTCCCAGGACGGTCGCCCGGCCCATGGCGTTGCGGACGTTCTCGTCGACACCGGCGAGCATCGGTGTATCGACGGGTCCCGGCGCGATGGCGTTGACTCGCACCCCGTAGCCCGCGAACTCGCGCGCCGTGGTCTTCGTCACCGACTCGATCGCTCCCTTGGCCGCCGTGTAGTCGACCTGGCCGACGTTTCCGGCGCGGGCGCTTACCGAGGAGAAGTTCACGATGAAGCGGTTGACGCCGTCGGTGAGGGGCTGATTTCCATTCGCCTTGAAAAGAGGATGCCAGTGCTGCACTGCGACTTCGCGAGTGAGGAGGAACGTGCCGTGCACGTGAACGGCCAACACGGCCTTGAAGTCGTCGAAGGACTTCTTCGTGATGCGCGAGTCGCGGGTGATGCCCGCGACGTTCACCAGGCCGCTGATCGCGCCCGTGGCCTCGAGGGTCGAGGCGACGACGGCCTTCACGTCGTCTTCGTCCGCGACATTGGCTTTCGCGATGATGGGCTTCACAGTGGCGTGGGGCGCCATGGCGTCGCGGGCCTCGGCGAGGCGCCCTTCGTCGAGATCGACCAGCACCAGCTGGGCACCGTGCGCGGCGAGTGTCGTGGCGATGCAGTTTCCGATTCCCTGGGCAGCACCAGTGACGATGTGAGTCTCGCCGGTGAACGCGCCGTCTCGGAGAATTTTCTCCATGTCCTCGTCCTCTCCCTCTGATGGGCTCGATTCTAGTCCAAACCCCGGGCCTCGCGTTCGAGAACCCGCGCCAGCAACGCGTAGCCGCGTTCGTTCATGTGCGAGTCATAGGCGAGGTACAAGCGCTCCCCCTCGGTCTCGACGCGCTCGATCGCCGCGGTGAAATCGACGAACGGCAGCTTCAGGCGCGCGGCGAACGAGGCCACGCTGGCGGCCTGCGCGCGGAACTCGTGCGTCGTGAGGGTCGGCGCTTCGAACGGGCGCCCGAGGGCATTCCACGCGCTCCGGTAGTGGTCCGACACCGCGACGTGCATCGGCACATAGGCGACGACGAGCCGCCCGGCGTGTGCGCGCACGAGGTCGCGAATCTCGAGAAGCTCTGGCCCTCCGCCGGTTCGCCACCCGAGCGGCTCGCGCAGTCGGCGTTCCGCGCGGTGGGCGGCGTCGCGCAGGTGGCCGTTGAACCGGCCGGCCTTCATGGCCGCCAACACGGCGGAGTCGACGTCCGCGACGTCACCTTCCGGGGCTCCGCTGAGCGGGTTCGAGGGATGGGGGACGGGACGAAAGAAGGGGAAGGGCCCCCGGTGATAGAAGAGGGCCGGTGTGTCGCCGGTGAGGAGGCCCGCCATCGCGTCGAGTGCACGCGGCATCCACGCGCGGCGCGCGACCGGCTGCGGGGGCGCGGTTTCCGGTCCGTCGTCATAGGGGGCCACGGGGAGATCGTTTGCGTACAGCACGACGATCACGACATCGGGCTCGAGGAGCGGCACGGCGACCCGCGCGAGACGCAGGTAGCCGAAGAGGTTCGAGGCGCTGACGCCGAGGTTGATCACCTCGACGCCGTCCCCGGCAAGCTCCTAGTAGACCGCCGGGAGTGTCGCAGCGTCGCCGACGCCTTCGACGATGCTGTCGCCGATGAACACTACGCGCCGCCTCTCGGGCGTCTTCGCGATCTCGAAATCGGGTCCGCGAAATCCGTACAGGTTGAGCGTGTGTTCGAATTCGACGCCATCGGGATCCGACGCCCACGTCACGCGCACGTTTCGCAGCGGCGCCCGCCCACCCCGACCCGCGGTGCCCGCTGCGAGGTGCCCCAGCGGCGTGAACAGGATGCGGTTGAAGTTTCGGACCTCGGGCGCGGGAAACACCGCTCGGAACACGATCTCGCCGAGCGCCAGCAAGACGAGCACCGCCAGCCAACGAAGTCGATGGGAGCGCGCCTTGCTCACCGGATGTCTCTCACCTCCTTCGGCCACACTCGGTCGTGTGTTACCGTGAGGGCTCCCTTCTCTCGGGAGCCCAGCATGCACGACCTCGTAATTCGCGGTGGAAAGATCGTCGACGGTACCGGAGCGGAAGCCAGGAGCGGAGACGTCGCCGTGTCCGACGGACGCATCACCGAGGTTGGCGGGGTCGACGGCGCGGCGCGCGAGACGATCGACGCGGACGGCCTCCTCGTCACCCCGGGCTTCGTCGACATCCACACCCACTACGACGCCCAGGCCACCTGGGACCCGCAGCTGCTGCCGTCGGGCTGGCACGGCGTGACCACGGTGGTGGTCGGCAACTGCGGCGTCGGCTTTGCGCCCGCGAAGCCCGAGCGCCGCGATTTCCTGATCGGCCTCATGGAGGGCGTCGAAGACATCCCGGGCGCCGCGCTGTCCGAGGGGATCCGCTGGGACTGGGAGACCTTCCCCGAGTACCTCGACGCCCTCGACCGCTCACCGCTGGCCGTCGACCTCGGCACCCACGTGCCCCACGGCTCCGTGCGCGCCTACGTGATGGACGAGCGCGGCGCGCGCAACGAGCCCGCCACCGCCGAGGACATCGAGCAGATGTACCAGATCGTGCGCGAGGGCCTCGAGGCCGGCGCGCTCGGGTTCTCGACCTCGCGCACGCTGGGTCACCGCGCGGTCGACGGCGAGCCCGTCCCCGGCACCTTCGCCCAGGAAGACGAGCTCTTCGGCATCGGCAAGGCACTCGGCGACACCGGCCTCGGCATCTTCGAGCTCGCCGGCGCAGGCGCTGGAGGCGACGCCGCCGGCGACGATGCCGACGCCGCCCTCAAGGAGATCGACTGGATGCACCGGCTGTCGGCCGAGACGGGTCGGCCGGTGTCGTTCGCGTTGCTGCAGTTCGCATCGCGCCCCAACCAGTGGCGCGAGCTCCTCGACATCTGTCGGGACACGAAGCAGCAGGGCGCCAACGTGGTCGCGCAGTTTGCCGCGCGCCCGTTCGGCATCCTCGCCGGGCACCAGACCATCGCGAATCCCTTCCTCGGTCGACCCGCCTACGCGGAGATCGCCGACCTCCCGCTCCCCGAGCGCGTCAAACGGCTCCAGGATCCCGAAGTGCGGCGGCGGATCCTCGGATCGGAGCGGATGAAGAAGAAGGCGGGATTCGGTGCCCTGCTCGATTCCAATGCGCTGCTGAATATCTTCCCGCTCGGGGACCCGCCCGACTACGAGCCGCCGCCGGAGAAGAGCATCGGTGCCATCGCCGAACGCGAAGGCCGTCCGGCCGAAGACGTGCTCTACGACTACATGCTGCGCGACGAGGGTCGCGAGCTCTTGCTGCTCCCATTCCTCAACTACGCAGACGGGCAGCTCGACCTCATGTACGAGATGCTCGGTGACGACAACACCGTGCTGAGTCTCGGCGACGGCGGTGCCCACTGTGGGCTCATCTGCGACGCGTCACTCACCACCTTCATGCTCACCCACTGGGTGCGCGACCGAACGCGCGGCGCGCGCATCAGCCTCGAGCACTCCGTGCACCGCATGACCCAGAACACGGCGAGCCTCTACGGTCTGCTCGACCGCGGCGTCCTCGCGCCCGGCTACAAGGCCGACATCAACCTGATCGACTTCGACGCCCTGCAGCTGCGCCGGCCCGAGATGGCCTTCGACCTTCCCGGCGGCGCACGCCGCCTGCTGCAGCGCGCCGACGGCTACAAGGCGAAGATCGTGAGCGGCGAGGTCGTGATGCGCGACAACGAGCCCACGGGCGCGCTGCCGGGTCGGCTGCTGCGCGGCGCACAGGCGGCTCCCTCCGCGTAGGGGCGGCGCCATCGCCGGCCTCGCTGGCTGCGACTCGAACAGCGCCGACGACGCTTCAGACCAGGAGTTCGCCCGCGTTCACGAGCAACGACTGCCCGGTGATCATGCGCGCGCGGTCGGAGGCGAAGAAGATCACCGACTCGGCAACGTCCGCCTCCGTGGGAATCTCGTCGAGCGCCATGCCAGCGGTGATCTCGGCCACCAGCGTCTCGACGGGAACACCGCGCTCCGCGGACTGCGCCTGCAAGTAGCCCTCGACCGGCGCCCCCCACATCCAGGTCGGCACGACGGTGTTCACCCGAATGCCGTCACCACCGAGCTCCCCCGCGAGATAGAACGTCGCCGTGCGGAGAGCCGCCTTCGACGACGCGTAGGCCATCTGCGGTGTGGTGGGCTTGTAGGCGGCCTGCGCGCCGATGAACACGATCGAGCCGCCGCCGGCGGAGCGGAAGTGCGGAACGAAGGCCTTCGTGAGCTGCAGCGAGCCGAACACGTTGGTCTCGAAGACGGGCCGCCAGTCGTCGACGTCGGTGTCCTCGAGGCCTCCGAACGCGGTATCGAGGGCCGCCAGGTTCACCAGGGCATCGATCCGCCCGAAACGCTCGACCGCAGCACCGGCGAACCCCTCGCAGCGCTCGCGGTCCCGGATGTCGACGGTCGCGTAGCCGACGCGCTCGCCCGTGGAATCGAGATCGCTCGCGACACTCGAAAGCGTCGACTCGGTGCGCGCGCCCAGGAACACCTTCGCGCCGTCCCGCAGCGCGGCTTCCGCGACGCGCTTTCCGAGGCCCGTCCCGACCCCCGAGATCACGAGGGTCTTGCCTTCGAGGATCACGACTTGCGGGTCTTGCCGAGCACGTTCTCGCTCTTGCTCGCCACGTCGGTCGACACACCCAACCAGTCCGGCAGGAGCTCCGCCCAGCGCAGCGCCTGGTCGCGCGACATGTCCTGGTTGCGATCGAGGTGGGCGAGGGTCAGACCGACGCCCTTGGGGTCCATCTCTGTAATCCTGGTCGCCATCGCGATGGCTTCGTCCATGAGGCGGTCCGAGGCGTGCAGCGCCGTCGCAAAGCCGCAGCGCACGGCCTCTTCTCCGTCCACCACCTTGCCGGTGAGGATGATCTCCTTCGCCTTCGTCACACCCACGAGCTTCGACCAGCGCGTGCTCGCCCCCCAGCCCCCGAGCCCCGTGCCGAGGTTCTTCAGGTGCCAGTCGCTGATCTCCGCGGTCGGCGCGACGAAGCGGAAGTCGCAGGCGAGCGCGAGCTCCACGGCGCCCGTCGTGCAGACGCCGTCGATCACGGCGATCGAGGGCTTCAGCAGGTCGTCGATGTCGTTGGTGAGGTGAAGACCCGTGTGGAGATCCACACCGATCCCCTCGGCGAACCCGCGCAGGTCGACGCCGGCGCCGAAGCACGGGCGCCCGTCGGGTCGTGGTGCGCCCGTGAGCAGCCACACCCGGATGTCGGGGTCCTTGCGGATCCGCGCCACCGCCTGGACGAGCTCCTGCATCAGCGGCCCGGTCAGCGCGTTCAGCCGCTTCGGTCGGTTGAGCGTCACCACGGCAATCCCGTCGTCCCGCTGATCGAACAAGATGTTCTCGAATCCCATGTGTGCGGCCCTCTCGCTTGCGGGACGAGTATACGGGGGGCGTGACTCGGAGGGGGGGGTGTGCTTCTCTGTTCGTTCTCATGCTCGATGCGCGGATCCTTTCAGAACGGCGGGACGAGGTCGTCGAGAGCTGTCGACGGCGAGGGGTCGACGTGGACGTCGACGCCGCCATCGCCGCGCAGGAACGCGTGGCCGCACTGCAGACGGAGCAGAACGAGCTCAATCGGCAGCGCAACGAGCACCAGCAGTCGGGCAAGAAGAAGCTGGCGCCCGAAGAACGCGAGGCCCACGTCGCCGAGGGGCGCCGCCTCAAGGAGGAGGTGGCGAAGGGCGACGAGCACCTCGCCAAAGCTCGCTCCGAGCTCGACGCGAAGCTGATCGACATTCCGAACTTCGTCCACCCCGATTCACCCGTGGGCGGCGAGGAAGACTTCCGCGAGATCAGACGCGTCGGCGAGCCGCGCAGCTTCGACTTCGAGCCGAAGGACCACCTGGCCCTCGCCAAGAAACTCGACCTTCTCGACTTCGAGGCGGGCTCCCGCGTCACGGGTCAGAAGTTCTACTTCCTGAAGAACGAGGCCGTGCTGCTCGAGCTTGCGCTCCAGCGCTTCGCTCTCGAGACCGCCATGCAGGCCGGCTACACGCCCTTCACCACGCCCGACCTCGCGCGGCGGACGATCGTCGACGGGTTCGCGTTCAGCCCGCGCGGGCCCGAGACACAGATCTACTCGGTCGAGGGCACCGACCTCGACCTGATCGGCACCTCGGAGATCACCCTCGGCGGTCTCCACGCCGACCAGATACTCGACGACGAACAGCTTCCCATACGCATGGTCGGCATCTCCCACTGCTTCCGCACGGAGGCGGGCTCGGCGGGGCGCGAGAGCAAGGGCCTGTACCGCGTCCACCAGTTCAGCAAGGTGGAGATGTTCGTCATCGCGCGGCCCGACGAATCACAGGCCATCCACGACGAGCTGCTCGAGCTCGAGGAGCGCATCCACCAGGGCTTCGAGCTGCCGTACCGAGTGATCGAAGTCGCCACCGGCGACCTCGGCGCGCCCGCCTATCGCAAGTACGACATCGAGGCCTGGCTTCCCGGCCGCGGCGAAAATGGCGACTACGGCGAGGTGACGAGCACGTCGAACTGCACCGACTTCCAGAGCCGACGCTTGAAGATCCGCTACCGGCCCGACGGCGCGAAGAAGAACGCGCTCGCCCACACACTGAACGGCACGGCGGTCGCGGCGCCGCGGGTTCTCATCTCTCTGCTGGAGAACCACCAGCGCGCCGACGGAAGCGTCGACGTCCCGAAGGCCCTGCAGCCCTACACGGGGTTTACCCGCATTGGACCGCGTTGAACCCGGGCTCGTCCTCGGCACTGCCGGGCACATCGATCACGGCAAGACCGCGCTGATCCGCGCTCTCACCGGCGTCGAGACCGATCGCCTGCCCGAAGAGAAGGCGCGCGGTATCACCATCGACCTCGGATTCGCACCCCTCGATCTCGACGGCACCCGCCTGAGCGTGGTCGACGTTCCGGGCCACGAGGGTCTCGTGCGCACGATGGTCGCCGGCGCCACCGGCATCGACCTCGTGCTGCTCGTGATCGCGGCCGACGAGGGCGTGATGCCGCAGACGCGCGAGCATGTCGCCATCTGCGACCTGCTCGGCATCACGCGCGGGGTGGTGGCGCTCACGAAGAGCGACATCGCGGAAGAAGACGTCGCGGAGCTCGCGGAAGAAGAGGTGGGGGAGCTACTGGCCAGCTCGGAGCTCTCGGGGGCGCGCATCGTCCGCGTATCGTCGACCACCGGCGACGGGATCGAAGAGCTCCGCAAGGAAATTGCGGTACTCGCCGAGACCGCCCCCGCACGAACGCCGCGCAGCGGACCGCCGCGCCTCTCCATCGACCGCGCCTTCGCGGCCAAGGGTTTCGGAAGCGTCGTGACCGGAACGCTCGTGGGCAGCGAGTTTGGCGTGGGCGACAGTGTCGAGGTATTCCCGTCGGGCGCAAAGGGCCGGGTGCGCGGTATCCAGAACCACGGCATCGACACCGAGCGCGGCGCACCCGGCATGCGCTGCGCGATCAACCTGCAGGGCGTCGACGTTGCCGACCTCGCGCGCGGCCAGGTGATCTCGCACCCCGACGCGCTGCTCCCGACGCGGACCCTCGACGTGAAGGTCTGGTGGCTCGCCGCCGCACCCGCGGTCGACGGCCCCACGTCGATCGAGTTCCTCGCCGGTACCGCGGAGCGCCGCGCTCGTCTCGGTCTCATCGCACCGGTGGGCGAGGATCAGCTGCTGCCCGGCGACGTCGGGTTTGCACGCCTGCACATCGACGGCGAGCCGGTTCCCCTCGTCCCCGGCGATCGCTTCATCGCGCGCGGCTTTGCGCGCACCGAGATGGGTGGCACCACCCTGGGCGGCGGCATCGTGCTCGACATCCAGCCACCGCACCGGCGGCGCAGCGATGCCGAGCTGCTCCAGGACCTCGAGGAGCTGGCGAAGCGCGAGCCCGCCCTCGAGCTCAGGACGCGCCTCCGGCGCAGCGGCCTCGCCGGCGTCGAAGCGGACACGCTCGTGCGCGAAACCGGCCTCGACTCGAGCCTGGTCGACGCGACGCTCGCGGAGCTCGCCACGAACGGAGTCGCCGCGCAGACGAAGAGCCGCCGCTGGCTCGCAAGCGAAGGTGTGGACGACCTCGCGAACCGCCTGCTCTCCACGCTCGTCGCGTACCACGGCAGGGAGCCGCTGCGCCCCGGTATGCCGCCGGCCGCGCTGCGCGGAAGTCTCCCCGACAACGTCCCGCGCGACGCCGCAGAGCTCGCCATCGCGCGCATCGGAACGGAGTCGGGAGTGGTGATCGAGGGCGACATCGCACGAACCGCCGATCACGCCCCCACGCTCGACGCCGCGGCGGAGGAGCTCGTCTCGAAACTCCGCGACGATGCCGCCGAGGCCGCCCTCGAGCCGCCGAGCCTGCGCGAGTGGGCCGAACGCTACGGCAGCGACGAGAGTCGCTTCCTGGATCTCCTCGCACACCTCGAGCGTCAGGGCGAGATCGTGCGCTCCCCCGGCGACCTGTGGTTCGACCGCGCCTCCATCGACGCGCTGCGAGACCGCGTCATCGCCCACCTGCGGGAGCACGGCGAGCTGACGACACCCGACTACAAGGCGCTGATCGGCACGTCGCGACGCACGGCGGTCCCGCTGATGGAGCTGTTCGACACCGAGCACCTGACGGTGCGTCGCGGCGAGGCGCGGGTGTTGCGATCGAGTTCGACTGGGTAGCGGCTGGCTTTGCCTCGCTGCGCGCTTCGCTTGCCCGTCGACTTCGCGCGGCTTTGCCTCGCTGCGCGCTTCGCTTGCCCTAGAGGTTAGACTGCGGGCATGGCCGCCCGTTACGACGTGATCATTCGCGGAGCTCGGGTGATCGACGGCAGCGGAGCGCCGGCGTTCGAGGCCGACGTCGCCACGAAGGGCGACCGCGTCGAGGCGGTCGGCGCGCCCGAGGGCGACGCGGATTTCGAGATCGACGCGCAGGGCTTGGCGTTGGCACCCGGTTTCATCGACGTCCACACCCATGATGACTTCGCAGCCGTGCTCCACCCCGACATGGGCTTCAAGCTCGAGGGCGGCGTCACGACCTGTGTGGTCGGCAACTGCGGGATGGGCGCGGCGCCACACCGTGAAGCGTCGCTTCTCGCCCGCGCCTTCCACCCGAACCAGACGCTGCCCGAGTGGGACGGCTACGCGGGCTACCTCGACCGCCTGAACCTGCATCCCGCCAGCGTGAACATCGCGGCGCTCGTCGGGCACGGGACGATCCGGCTCGCGGGCATGGGCGGGAACGCAAAGCGCGAGCCCAGCTCTGCTGAGCTGCAGTCCATGAAGGATCTGCTCGGCGAGGGACTCCACGCCGGCGCCGTCGGGCTCTCGACCGGACTCATCTACGAGCCCGGCCGTTACGCGCAGACCGACGAGATCGTCGAGCTGGCCGCTGAGATGCGGGACGCGCGTGCGGTCTACGCGACCCACATGCGCGACGAGGGCGCGCACCTCGTCGACTCCGTGGCGGAAGCGATCGAGATCGGCGAGCGCGCCGGGGTGCCGGTACAGATCTCGCACCACAAAGCATCGGGGCGCGCGAACTGGGGAAAGGTCGCGGACTCGTTGGCGCTGATCGAGAAGGCGCGTGATCGCGGCGTCGACGTCAGCGCCGACCAGTATCCCTATACGGCGGGCAGCACGATCCTGTCCGCGATCCTCCGGAACGACGGCCTGCGTGCTGGCGAAGGCGGTATCGGTTCACTCAGCGGCGACGATGTCGTGATCGCGTCGACCGCGAGCCACCCCGAGTGGGAGGGCCGCTCGATCGCGGACTTCGCGGAAGAGTGGGGTCTCGAGGCCCAGGAGGCGGGCGACCGGGTCCTGGCCCAAGAGCCCCTCGCATCGGTGGTCATCCACTCGATGTCCGAGGACGACGTGCTGCGCGTCATGGCGCACGAGACCACGATGATCGGCTCCGACGGTATCCCCACCCTGGAAGGTCGCCCGCACCCGCGCCTGTACGGCAGCTTCGCGCGCGTGCTCGGCCATTACGCGCGAGACGCCGGCGTCTTCCCCCTCGAACAGGCAGTCCACCGCATGACCGGAATGTCGGCAACGAAGTTCGGCCTGGCAGACCGCGGCTTCGTACGCGAGGGCCACTTCGCGGATCTCGTGGTCTTCGATCCGAATACGATCGTCGATGTCGGTACCTACGAGGATCCCCATCACGCGCCGCGCGGCATCCACCAGGTGTTCGTGAACGGCGCCCACGCGGTGGGCGACGGCGTCCACACGGGTGCGCGGTCGGGACGCCCGCTCCGGCGGAGCACACCCCGAGCGCCGAGCCCGATAGACTAGAGTCCCGTAGAGGAGGAGCACCTCGTGCAACGCGAAGTCGGCATCGCACTCATGAAGCGCGCCCTTGCGATCATGGAGGACCAGTGGCCCGAGATGGCCAACGCGCACATGCAGGTGCCCCTCGAGTATTACAACAGCCAGGAGATTGCGGAGCGCGAACGCGAGATCTTCGAGACGTCGCCGCTGGCCCTGGTGGCGGCATCAGAGCTCTCGAAGCCCAACGACTACCTCGTGCGCACTGCCGTCGGGCGTTCGATCCTGCTCACCCGGGACAGCGAAGGCGAGGCTCACGCCTTTCTCAACTACTGTCGACACCGCGGCGCCGAACCCGTGCAGGGCTGCGGGAACGCGCGCAGCTTCTCGTGCCCGTATCACGCCTGGACCTACGACACGCGCGGACGGCTGATGGGGATGCCGCTCGGCGACCGCTACGAGGGACTCGACCGGTCGGCCCTCGGACTCGTCGAGCTTTCCAGCGAGGAACGCCACGGCTTCATCTGGGTCGTCCTGCGTCCCGACTCACCGATCGATGTGGCCGCGCACCTCGGCGAGCTCGATACGGAGATCGCATCGCTGGGCTGTGACCGGATGACCTACTACAACTCACTCCAGGAGGAGCCACTGGCGCTGAACTGGAAGGGCGTGACCGAGGGGCTCCTCGAGGGGCTCCACGTTCCGTACGTTCACGCCGGCACGTTCGCCTTGAATCCACAGGCCGCCGCCATCGACCTCGCCTTCTACGACGCCATCGGTGCGCACGTCCGCTACGGACTCCCGATGTTCGGCCCGGATGACGTCGCGCGCATCCGCGCGACCCCGGAAACGCAGTGGGACCCCGCGTCGAGCATCGGCTGCGTGTGGTGGATCTCGCCGGGTCTGCTGCTCGCCCAGGAGCTCTACGGTCTGATCTACGCCGACCTCACGCCGGGGTCGAATGTGAGCGAGGCCGTCTTCCGCTACGGCTGGCTGAGCCCGACGACCGAGGCGCCCGAAGGGATGGCATCGCCCGAAGAGATGGCGGCGCGGGCCGCGCAAGCGGTCAGTCAGGACCAACCCGTGTGGGAGACCTGCGGGCGCGGCCTGACCCACGGCGCGCACGACTGCACGCTGATCGGTCGCAACGAGAAGGGCGTGCAGCTGTTGCACGAGAGCGTCGCGCGCCAGATTGGCTACGAGGGGCTGCGCTACTGCTGAACCGGCGCGGCGGCGATGAGCGCCTCGCACTCTGCGACGATCCGCCCGCCCACGAACCGCGGCGCCCGCTCCCGCATCCGTCGCCCGTCGCGATCGAGCTTGAGCCGATCGCGCAGCGTCGCAGCTAGCTCCATCGCCACCGCGTTCTCGCGCCACGCGTCCTCGCGCAACCACCAGCTCCCCGAAAGGGTCGCGTTCACTTCGAGGTCGCGCCCGCAGCGGGCGTTGGGGATCAGCAGCGACGGCACGCCGGCGGCGCGGAGCTCGGCCACGGTGACCGCGCCCGCGGAGCTGATCGCGAAGTCCGACCGCTGGTAGGCGTGACCGATGGCGTCGATGAAGGGATCCACGCAGGCCTTCACATTCGCGCGCGCGTAGTCGTCGCGGATGGGTTCGGGATCGAACTCCCCACATTGGTGGCGCACCTCGAGGTCGATGCCGAGCTCCACCACCTTGCCGAGCAGCTTCGGAATGCGTTCGTTGACGAACGCCGATCCCGCGACTCCACTCAGTACGAGGATGTGCGCGCGGGTTTTGCGGGGATCGGGCCGCCGGGCGCCGGGCGGATTCGCCGCGAGAAGCTCGGAGCGAACGGGGTTTCCCGTCACCACCGTCGGCGTCGATCGGAACCACGGTCGCGAGAGCTCGTGGCCCACGCAGATGCGCTGGGCGAAGCGTCCCAGACGGCGGTTCGTCGGGCCGGGCACGGCGCTCGATTCGTGAATGACGGTTGGCAGGCCCAGGCTGCGAGCGGCCAGGAGCACGCCCGCGGACGCGACCCCCCCCACGCCCACCACGAGCTGCGTCTGATGGCGAGTCAGAATGCCCCGCGCAGCAAGAGCCCCGCGCGAACAGTCGAAGGCGGTACGGGCAAAGCGATACCAGGGCTCTTCCGCCATGGGGCTACCCGGGATGAGCTCGAGCGGCTCTCCCGCCATCTCGAGCATGCGCTGCTCCACACCATGGCGGGTCCCGATGAACACCACCGAAACCCCCTCGATGCGCTCCCGGTAGGCGCCCGCGATGGCGAGGCCCGCATTCACGCGACCGGCAGTTCCGTCGGCCGCAATGGCGATTCGACGCGATCCGTCGCGTTTGCACACTTCGAGCGCAGCGGCGACGGAGTCGTCGAGAGCGTGAGCGGAAAGGACGTCCGGCGGGTTCATGGCATCCCAGTTCTAGAGCGCCGATCCCCACTGGGGGATATGCGACTGACTGTAGTAGAATACACCCAACTGGATAGGGCCGAGGATGAATTCGGCTCGGGACCGCAGCGCGAGTGGAATCTCAGCGCTTGGATGGATTTCGTGACGTTCGGGTGGGTTCGCGAGTGTTCGGACTCGTTCGCTCGCTACTCGACCTTGTCGCCGAAGCGCCCCCAGCGGGTCTCGCCCGCGAGGAGTCGGATCCAGGTGAGGGGGTTCGCCATGGCGGCCCAGCTCTCCTGGTTGTTCCAGCTCCAGTAGATGCGAACCGCGGGGCCTCGGATATCGCCCCGGGGCACCATCCCCCAACCGCGGCTGTCGTTCGAGAAATCGCGGTTGTCGCCGAGCATGAAGTAGTGGTCTTCGGGAACGCGGACCCGGCCCTGGGGAAGGCCCGGATAGGCGGGGTGGTCGAGGAGTGCGTGATGCGCGCCGGGCAGCGCTTCGCGGCCCATCCGAAGCCGGCGACCGTGGTTGTCCTCGAACGACTCCGTCCCCCATTCGACGCCGAGTGGCTGGTCATTGAGCAGCACCGTCCCGCGGCGCACCTCGACGGTGTCGCCGGGCAGCCCGACCACCCGCTTCACGAAGCTCTCCAACGGATAGTCGGGGCAGCGATCGAGCGGGCAGATCTCCGAATCGCGCTTCCCGAGATCGAACACGACCACTTCGCCGCGTTCCGGGTCTCGCAGGGCCGGCAGCCGGATGTCCGTGAACGGTATCCGGGAGCCGTAGGAGAACTTGCTCACGAAGACGTGGTCTCCGATCAGGAGGGACGGCAGCATCGACTCCGACGGCACGTAGAACGTCTCGACGATCATCGCCCGGATCAATAGCGCCAGCGCGACGCCGCCAATCAGCGGCGCCACCTGGTTCCAGATGCGGCGCGCCCAGCCAAGCGGGGCTGCGTCGCTGACCTCCGCGTCGCTCGTTTCTTTGGGGCCCTTTGCCACTTCGCGAAAGCTCCGCTGTCCGGCGTGGCAGTGGGCGGAAGAAGCCTTGCGACCTCTCCGCCCCCTCGCCTAGAAAGTAAAAAAGTAGCTGACCGATTCCCGTGCCCAATCGAGCAGAGGGGGGCCGACGGGGCCGATGAACGGCAGCCAGCCCTCGTTGGGAAAGATCCCGAGAAACAACACCCCGAACGCGCAGACGCACAACACGAGGCCCTCGCCGGTCGAGATCTGCATCCTCGGCGCCTCTTCGCCGGGCTCTCGCATGTACATCAACACGGGGACCCGCAGATAGTAGTAGAGCGAGACCACGCTCATCAGGACACCGACGATCACCAGGGGAACCTCTCCCGCTCGCGTCGCCGCGGCGAACACGGTGAACTTGCCGATGAAGCCCACGGTGCCCGGGATTCCCGCGAGGGATACGAGGAACACGGTCATCAGAGCAGCCAGCACGGGGCGCGACCGGGCAAGCCCCGCAAACGACTCGATGCGCTCGCAGTCCCGACCGCGGTGGGCGAGCACCACCACCACGCCGAAAGCACCGAGGTTCATGAGCATGTAGGCGATCAGGTAGAAGATCACCGCCGCGTAGCCCTCGACGCCGCCAGCCACGAAGCCGATCAGAATGTAGCCGGCGTGGGCGATGCTCGAGTAGGCGAGCATCCGCTTGATGTTGTCCTGGATCACCGCCATGAAGTTCCCGACGACGATGGTGAGGGCCGCCAGGATCCAGAAGATCGTCGTGAGGTTCTCGAGGGGCGAGCCGAGGCCGAGCACGATCAGTCGCAGCAGCGCCGCAAAGGCGGCCGTCTTCACGGCGACGGACATGAACGCAGTCACAGCGGTGGGAGCACCTTCGTAGACATCGGGCGCCCACTGGTGAAAGGGCACGGACGCGATCTTGAACGCGAAGCCGACGATCACGAGGCCGAGGCCGATCATCGCGAGCGGGCTCGCCGGATCGATTCCGGCGCGCAGCGCCTCGAAGGAGGTACTACCGGTGGCGCCGTAGAGCAGCGCCATTCCGTAGAGGAGCACCGCGCTCGCGAACGAGCCAATGAGGAAGTACTTGATCGCCGACTCGTTGCTCCGCAGCTTTCGGCGATCGAAGCCCGCGAGCACGTAGATGGGGATGCTCATCAGTTCGATCCCGACGAACACCGCGATCAGGTCGATCGCCGAAACGAGCAGCATCATCCCGGCCGTCGAGAGCAGCAGCAGCGCGTAGTACTCGCCGTGGTTGATGTGGAGTTCCATCAGGTAGGTGTGGGCGAGCGCGCACGACATCATCGCCGCGAGGGTGATCACCACGGTGATGAGCGCCGAGTACGGGTCGAGCTGGAACATCGGGTGACTGGGGTTGAATACCTCCGAAGTCCCTGCCGAGAACACGACGCTGGAGACGAACAGGGCGGCGGCGAGGAACAGGACGGCCGTCACCATGATGAAGCCGCCGATCTGGAAGTCGGTGATCCCCTCGCCCTCCGCAGCGCGCTCCTTCGCGCGCGTGAGAATGACTTCGAGCATGAGGATCGCCATGGCGCCGGTCCCGACGCACAGGACCGGTCCGACCACGGAGATGTTGAGGAGCGGCGGTGTCACGGCTGCGGCTCCCTGTTGGGGTCTGCGGCGGGGTCTGCAGCGGTGTCTGCGGCAGCCAGCAGCGCGACGTCCTCGGTCGACGGGAGCGTCGTGAGCGCCGTGCGGACTTCCACCTGGTGGAGCAACTCGATCACGGAGGGTTGGATGCGCAGCAGGAACGTATTGGGGTAGATGCCCAGCCACAGGATCGGCACCGCCATGGCCACCATCACGAGCTTCTCGCGAAGTCCGAGGTCGATGAGGCTGCGGTTCTCGGGGTTCGTAACGGGCCCGAACATGACACGGCGGTACATCCAGAGCATGTAGACAGCCGCGAGCACTACGCCGAAGGTCGCCACGGCGGCCGACGGCGGATGCGCGAGGAAGCCGCCCATCAGGATCAGGAACTCGCCCACGAAGCCGTTCAGCATCGGGAGTCCGATGCTCGACAGCGTGACCAGGCCGAAGAATGCCGCGTACACGGGCATCGGCTTGGCGATTCCACCGAAGTCCGAGATCAGCCTCGTGTGGCGGCGTTCGTAGAGCATCCCCACGAGCAGGAAGAGCGCTCCGGTCGACACGCCGTGGTTGACCATCTGGAGGACGCTTCCGTTCAGCCCCTGCTCGTTCAGCGCGAACATCCCGAGCATCACGAATCCGAGATGTGCGACGGATGAGTAGGCGACGAGCCTCTTGATGTCCGTCTGCACCATCGCCACGAGCGATCCATAGAGAATTCCCACCACGGAGAGCGCGAGAATGATGGGAGTGAACTCCAATGCTGCGACGGGAAAGAGCGGGATCGCGAACCGCACGAAGCCGTAGGTGCCCATCTTGAGGAGCACACCGGCGAGCACGACGGAGCCCGCCGTAGGTGCCTCGACGTGGGCGTCGGGAAGCCACGTGTGGAACGGGAACATGGGTACCTTGATCGCGAAGGCGAGCCCAAACGCGGCAAAGAGCCACGTCTGCGTCTTCCACCAGACCACCGGCTCGCCGTCCACAATCTGACCCGAGAGGGGAATCACGGTGTCGAGCAGCGCCTTGCTCTCGCCCGTCGTCGACACGAGGTCGAACTGGAGCGCGCCGAACTGCTCGAAGTGGAGGAGATAGGTGACGAGCACCGCCACCAGCATGAAGAGCGATCCGAACATCGTGAACAGGAAGAACTTCACGGCCGCGTAGATCCGACGAGGGCCGCCCCAGATTCCAATGATGAAGTACATCGGAATCAGCATCACTTCGAAGAACAGATAGAACTGGAAGACGTTCAGGGAGACGAAGGCGCCCAGCATGCCCGTCTCGAGAAAGAGCATGAAGAACACGAAGGTCGGGATCGACTCGCGGATGTCGTCCCACGACGCGATGAACACGATGGGAACGAGAAACGTGGTGAGCATCACCATCAGGAGGCTGATGCCGTCGATGCCCACGAAGTAGTTCACCCCGTACTCGGGGATCCACGAGAGGTGCTCGACGAACTGGAAGCCCGTGCGCGTGGCGTCGAACTCCGCGAAGAGCCGGACCGAGACCCCGAACGTCGCGAGCGTCGACGCGAGTCCTACGGACTTCCAGAGTGAATCGGGCAGACCCTTCGTACCGATCCACGACGCCAGCGCGGCGATCAAGAGCAGCCCCACGCCCGCCAGCAGCGGGAAGAAGGTCACGAACGACAGCAGGAACGGTTCGATCGGTCCCATGGTTGGCCCAGTGCCATCTCCTCCGCGCTAGCGGAGGAGGATCCAGACGATCGCGACTGCACCCGCGATCATGAAGAAGATATAGGTCTGCGCGAAACCCGACTGCGCATGGCGGAGCAGATTCGTTCCGGTGGCCCGCACGAGTCGCGCGATTCCGCCCACCGCAAGTCCATCGATTACCGCGACGTCGATGACACGGAACAGTACGCGGTCGGAGATCGCAACGAGGGGGCGCACGAAAAGGAGGTCATAGGCCTCATCGACGTAGAACTTGCGAACCAGCAGCTGGTGGGGAATCCGCAGCGCAGCAGCGATGCGTTCCGGGAGCTGCGGTCGCATCATGTAGAAAAACCACGCGAAGCCGAAGCCCACGACTCCCGCTGTGATGGCGGCCGCTGCGAGCCACACCTCCGTCGTCTGGTCGAGTTGGTGGTGGGGCACAACGGCGAGCGTCGGCATCAGGAAGTTCGCCAGGCTGTTCGAGTTGTCGACTCCGAAGACGAGGTCTCCCCACACCTGGGGCAAGCCCGCGTAGCCGAAGAAGATCGCAAAGAACGCGAGGACATAGAGGGGGTAGATGATCAGCTTACCGGGCTCCTCGATGTGCTCGCGGATGTCGGCGGAGGCTCGCGACTCCCCGTAGAACGTGAGGAAGTGGAGCCGGAACATGTAGAACGCCGTGAGACCCGACGTCGCGAGGCCGATCCCGTAGAGCCATGTGTGGCCGGGGATCTCGGACGCGAAGGCGGCGACGAGGATCTCATCCTTCGAGAAAAAGCCCGAGAGCCCGGGGAAGCCCGCGATGGTGAGTACGCCGATCAGGAAGACCACGTGGGTGCGCGGGGTGCGCCGCCAGAGTCCACCCATGTTCTCGAGATTCTGCTCGTGGTGCAGGGCGAGGATCACCGAGCCAGCGCCGAGGAAGAGCAGCGCCTTGAAGAACGCGTGCGACGCGACGTGGAAGACGGCCGCCGTGTAGCCCCCACAGCCCGCTGCCAGAAACATGTACCCGAGCTGACTCACGGTGGAGTACGCGAGCACCTTCTTGATGTCGGTTTGCCCGATGGCGATGACCGCCGCGAAGACCGCAGTGAGCGCCCCGGTCCACGCCACCACCATCGATGCGAACGGCGCCACCGCGAACAAGAAACCCATCCGGCACACCAGGTACACGCCGGCGGTCACCATCGTGGCCGCGTGGATGAGCGCGGAGACCGGTGTCGGACCCGCCATCGCGTCCGGCAGCCACACGTAGAGCGGGAGCTGGGCCGACTTCCCCACCGCGCCCACGAAGAAGCACAGCGCGATCACGTTGACGAGCAGCCACTCGCCGCCTCCGAGCCACTCGGGAACCGCGAGGGTCGCCTCCGTGATCAGCGCCAGGTTTCGCTCGATGTCCTGGAATTCCACTGCGGGCTTCCCGACGTCGACGAGCGAAGAGAACAGCAGGAACAGACCCAGCAGGAACCCGAAGTCGCCGATGCGGTTCACGATGAACGCTTTGCTCCCGCAGTAGGCGTTCCACTCGTCGCTGTACCAGAAGCCGATCAGCAGAAAGGAACAGAGCCCGACGCCCTCCCAGCCGAGGAACATCAGCACGAGATTGTCGGCCAGCACCAGTATGAGCATCGAAAAGGTGAAGAGATTCAGGTAGCAGAAGAAGCGCTGGAAGCCCTTGTCGTCGCGCTGGTCGTCGTCCATGTACGCGACGGAATAGATGTGGATCAGGGAACCCACACCGGTGATGACGAGAGTCATCACGCTCGACAGGGGATCGAGAAGGAACGCCACGTCGGCGCTGAACGCGTGGACGCCGACGCCGGAGCCAATCCACGAAAAGACATTGTCGACGAGCAGGTGCGACCCATTCGGATGCTGGATCAGGCTCCAGAACGCCACGCACGACGCCACGAACGACGCGAGGACGGCACCGCAGGAGATCGCAATGGTGACCGTTCGCGGCGTGGGTCGGCGAACGAGCCCGAGCATGACTCCGTGATAGGCGGCTGCCGCCAGCGGCAGCAGAGGAATCAGCCGAAGCACACTCTCCTCTGTGGCGCCGTTCACCATTTGAGCAGGTTGACCTCGTCGATGTTCACGGAATCGCGGTTGCGGAACATCGAGATGAGGATGCCGAGCCCCACCGCCACCTCACACGCCGCCACCGTGATCACCATGAGGACGAATACCTGGCCATCCATACGCGGCGCGCCCTCGATGCCAGGCCACATCCGGTTGAATCCGATGAGCGCGACGTTGACGGCGTTCAGCATCAGCTCGATCGACATCAGGATCACGATGAGGTTGCGACGAATCAGCACGCCGCCGACGCCAATCGTGAAGAGGGCGGCCGAGAGTGCGATGACGTGCTCGATCGGCACCATCAGTCGATCTTCCGTTTCGCGAGGATGAGGGCGCCGACGATGGCCGCGAGGAGGAGCAGGCTCACCATCTCGACGAGCAGCACGTAGTCGGTGTAGAGCGCGATCCCGAGTGCGCGGTAGCCCCCGTAGCCCGTCGGCGCGGCGGGAATCTCGGGGAATACGCCCCCCAGCAAGCGGGGGATCGCGGACACCACCACCACGACGAGCAGTCCGCCGCCGAGCTTTGCGAGGCGCAGCCCAACCGGCGGGAAGTCGTCGGTGCGCAGATTCAGGAGCATCACGACGAACAGAAACAGCACGACGATCGCGCCGCCGTAGACCATGATCTGCAACGCGGCAACGAGGTAGGCATCGAGGAGCACGAAGATGCCGCCGATCGACACCATCGTAACCACGAGGCTCATCGCCGCCGCCACCGTGTTGCGCACGTTGAGCACCATCGCGAGCGCGGAGATCACCGCGAGTCCGGCGAACACGTAGAAGAGAACGGCCGATATTTCCACGTCCTACTCCCCGAGCAAGAGCACGAGAGCCGCCGTAACGAAGATGTTGACGAGAGAGAGCGGCAGCATGACCTTCCAGCACAGGTCCATGACCTGGTCGTAGCGGAAACGCGGTAGCGTCCAGCGCAGCGCCATCTGCAGCCAGATCACGGCGACCACCTTCACGAGGAAGGTCGCGAAGTGGACGAGCATGCAGAAGCCGTTCGCGAACCCGTCGCCGAAGCCCGCGAACGCTCCAAAGCCGTTCCCGACGCGGTCGACGATCCACTCCTGGGACAAGAAGGGCACCGCCCAGCCGCCGAGGAACACGGTGGTGATGAGTCCCGCGATCACCACGACCTCGATGAACTCCGACATGAAGAACAGGCCGAAACGCATGCCCGAGTACTCGGTGAAGTAGCCGGCTACGAGCTCCGACTCGCTCTCGGGGAGGTCGAAGGGCGGGCGCTTGTTCTCGGCCATGATGCAGGTGAGGAACATCAGGAAGCCGAGCGGCTGGAGGAAGATCCCCCACTGTGGGAGCACCGCAAACTGACTCACCCACCACGGGAGCTCGCCGCCGAACAACACCTCGACGAATCCGAAGACGCGGAACGTCGTGTCCTGGGCCGTCGCCATGTCGGTGAGCTTCAGCGTCTCGTAGACGAGGAAGCAGCCCACCACGGACAGCCCCATCGTGACCTCGTACGAGATCATCTGGGCCGATGCGCGCAGGCTGCCGAGGAGCGACCAGTTGTTGTTCGACGCCCAGCCCGCAATCACCGTTCCGTAGGTGGCGATGGAGCCGATCACGAAGATGTAGAGGAATCCCCAATCGGGATTCGCCACGACGAGGCTGATCGTCTCGCCGCCGAACACGTACGTCGATCCGAACGGGATCACCCCGTACGCGATGATCGCCGGCACCGCAGCGATGACGGGAGCGATGAGGTGCAGCACGCGGTTTGCGCCGGTCGGAACGACGTCCTCCTTGCTGAGCAGCTTGATCACGTCGGCGAAAGGGTGGAGGAGACCGAGGATCGTGATGCCCCCGATGTCCGCTCGGTTCGCGCCGATGCGGTCCTGCATCACCGCGCTCTGCTTGCGCTCGATCCACGTGATGACGGGCGCAAAGGCGCCCACCACGACGCCCAGGATCACAGCGGTCATCACGAGGGCCTCGACCACTAGAGGTTCGGTCCCTCGGGTTCGCGGTCGCGTTGGCTCGCGTCGGGATCGATGAGAACACGACCGCGATCGCCGACGCTGTCGAGATGGATGCCCGAGAAGGCCGGCTCGCTCTCGGCGAGCGCCTTCGACACGGCCCGCACGTCGTAGCTGCCGTCGAAGCCCGGGAGTCCCAGGGCCTTGCCGAGGTGGGACAGGACCGCGCCGTCCGGATGCGCTTCGTACGCGGGCTCGACGGCGGCCCGAAGCCTTTGCACGCGACCCGCCGCGTTCGTCAGCGTGCCGTGCTTCTCCGCGGCGTGGCGGGTGGGCAGGATCACGTGGGCCACGCGCGAGAACTCGCTCTTGTGCGTGTCGAGCACGATCACGGTGTCGAGC
>SPKZ01020692.1_pt1 | contig 26254 bp, 20 predicted proteins | sample 2456571 | NCBI WGS metagenome assembly SPKZ01 (sample SAMN11192286, study PRJNA482655) | marine metagenome | biome: ENVO:00000447; feature: ENVO:00000244|ENVO:00000211|ENVO:00000569|ENVO:00002023; material: ENVO:00002151; isolation source: ocean water from marine abyssalpelagic zone ... | reverse complement strand
TGCGTCACGCTTGCTCAGCCCAACTTTTTCAAATAAATGTTCTGCTACTTCTGCTTTGGTAAGCGCCATTGCTTAGTCCCTCAGTGATGCATTTAACTCAGTTTTTAAGGTTTCAACAACTCGTTTGATAACATCTGTGATGTCTTTTTCTTCAAGCGTTTTGTTCGTATCTTGTAATACAAGGGCAATGGCAAGACTTTTGTAACCGTCTTCAATACCTTTACCTTGGTATACATCAAACAAGTTTAGACCAATTAAATAATTTCCGCCAACCTTTTCAATAAGTTGTAACACTTTTTTTGCATCAACGTCTTCTTTGACGACTATTGCAAGGTCTCTTCTATTTGCCGGAAAGCGAGATATATCACAGGCTTCAGGGGTTTTTTGTACCAATATTTCTGATAACAACAGCTCAAAAATTAAGGTTCTGCCATTAAGTCCTAATTTTCGTTCTACTTCAGGGTGTAAGGCACCAACATAGCCTACTAAAGTGCCATTACGAGTTATTTTTGCTGTTTGCCCTGGGTGTAATGCGGCAATTTCTGCTGTTGAAAATTCATAATTTGTTGCTTCAGCCGTTAATGAAAGCAGCGCTTCAACATCACCTTTAATATCATAAAAATCTGTTGCTAATTTTTCTATGCTCCAATGCTCATCACTGCGGTTGCCACCAATCACACCAGCGATCATGTTTTGTTGACGTACCCCGTTTTCAGCTGATTCATCAGGGACAAAACGTAAACCACTTTCAAATAAACGTACTCTCGCTTGTTGACGGTTTTGGTTATAGACAACTGATTGCAGTAAACCGGTGAATAAACTTAGACGCATTACCGACATTTCTGAAGAAATAGGATGTGGCAAAGTCATAACCGCTTCTTCAGGGTGCAATAAACTTTGTACTTTCGGATCAACAAAACTGTAGGTGATAGCTTCTTGATAATCACGATTCACTAAGGTTTGTTTAAGTTTATTAACGCTGATATTCGCTTCTTGCTGTTTAACCATTTTTAACGTTGCTTTTGGCGCAACATTAGGAATGTTGTTATAACCAAAAATACGAGCTACTTCTTCGATTAAATCAACTTCAATTTTAATATCAAAACGATAAGCAGGCACTATTACTTGCCATACTTTAGCGCTGTCTTCATTCTTTTCACTGACATCAAAACCAAGACGAGTTAATATTTCAGATACTTTTGCGTCAACAATATGATGACCAATACGACCGTCTAATTTTTCACGGCGTAAACTGACATTTTTAGTTTTTGGAATATTGTTATCTGACTTAGCTTCAACAATAGGCCCTGCTTGACCGCCAACAATCTCTAATAAAAGTGTTGTTGCCCGTTCCATCGCATCACGTTGCATGGTTGGGTCAACACCACGTTCATAACGGTGTGATGCGTCGGTATGTAAACCGTATTGACGCGCTTTCCCAAGAATGGCAAGCGGTGCAAAAAAAGCACTTTCTAAAAAGATATCTGTGGTGTCATTCGTTACACCTGAATGTAAACCACCAAAAATACCGGCCATGGCTAAGGCTTTACTTTCGCCAGATGCGCCAGTATCAGCAATAACCAAGGTTTTATCTTTTAACGTGACTTCTTTTTCATCAAGTAAGATTATTTTTTCATTACTATTAGCAAAACGAACCTTAATACCAGCATCAGCTACGCCACCATCAATTTTAGCTAAATCAAAAGCATGCATTGGATGACCAAGTTCTAATAGCACATAGTTGGTGACATCAACAACAGGATCAATGGCACGAGTACCACAGCGGCGTAGTTTTTCAACCATCCATAAAGGTGTTTGTGCAGTTGAATTTATGCCTTTGATAATACGGCCTAAATAGCGAGGACAAGCTTCTTCTGCTTCAATAGTAATGGTTAATGCATCATCAATTGTCGGTTGTACCGCAATAATCTCTACTTCATTTACTGATTGAGAGTTTAAAACGCCCACTTCACGCGCTAAACCTTTAAGACCTAAACAGTCACCACGGTTAGCCGTTAAATCAACATCGATAGTGACATCATTTAAGTCTAAGTATTCACGAACACAAGAACCAATTGGCGCATCTTGTGCTAATTCCATGATACCGTCTGAGCTATCGCTTAAACCAATTTCAGACTCACTACATAACATGCCATTTGACACTACGCCGCGTAGTTTGGCTTTCTTAATTTTAAAATCACCTGGTAATACCGCACCAACGGTAGCAACAGCTACTTTTAAACCTAAACGGCAATTTTTTGCGCCACAAACAATATCAACCAACTCGCCCTTTTCAACGTTAGCTGAGCTGTAATCGCCAAGGCTAATTTTTGTTACTTGCAGTTTATCCGCATCAGGATGAGGACCACATTCAACGATTTCACCAATAATAACGCTAGTAAATTCACCAGCAACAGGGTCAACGCCGTCTACTTCGAGTCCAGCCATAGTAATTTGATGAGCTAATTCATCAGATGAAAGTGCAGGATTTACCCACTCACGTAACCAAGATTCACTAAATTTCATTTGTGGTTTCCTACTTGAACTGTTTTAAGAAGCGAAGATCATTTTCAAAGAATGCACGTAAATCATTTACGCCATAACGTAGCATAGTTAAGCGCTCTACACCCATACCAAAAGCAAAACCGGTGTACACTTCTGGGTCTATACCAACGCTTTTAAGTACGTTAGGGTGAACCATGCCACAACCAAGTACTTCTAACCATTTACCATTTTTACCCATGATATCTACTTCTGCCGAGGGTTCAGTAAAGGGAAAATATGATGGACGGAAACGAATTTCTACTTCTTCTTCGAAAAAATGATGTAAGAAGTCATGCAAAATACCTTTAAGGTGAGTAAAGCTAACGTCTTTATCAACCATCAAACCTTCAACCTGATGGAACATAGGTGTATGAGTTTGATCATAATCATTACGATAAACTTTGCCCGGAGAAATAATACGCAATGGTGGTTTTTCTACTTCCATGGTACGTATTTGCACACCTGAGGTTTGCGTACGTAACACTAATTTAGGATTAAAATAGAAGGTGTCATGATCTTGTCTAGCAGGATGATGCTCAGGAATATTCAAGGCATCAAAATTATGGTAATCATCTTCAACTTCAGGACCTACTTTAACTTCAAAACCTAAATTGCCAAAAAAACTTTCTATACGCGCAATAGTGCGAGATACCGGGTGCAGACCACCCAATTGTGTGCCGCGCCCTGGCAAGGTAACATCTATAGATTCTGCCGCTAGTTTTTGAGCCATTTCTTCAGCGCGCAAGAACTCGCCTCGGGCAGTTAATAATTTTTGCACGCTTTGTTTGGCAATATTAATAACTTGCCCCATTTTAGGCTTTTCTTCTTTTGGTAATTTTCCCAAGCCTTTCATTTGCTCGGTAAATAAACCTTTCTTCCCTAAAAAGCTAACGCGTACTTGATCAAGCGCATTTGGATCTGTGGCATCGGCAATGGCAACTTCGGCCTGTGCAACAATGTTATCTATAGCAGTGGTATCTAAACTCATGACTTCCTCTAAAACGAGACTGATTTTAATAATAAAAAATGAGAATAATTTTACATGATATTTAAGGAAGATGTAGAGGAAATAGCGCTTATTAATCAAATCTAGTGATTTATTTCTTTTGTTCTACGCTTTTGGGCACTACTTGTGTGGTTTTATTAGGTGCAGCGAGCTGTTTTTCTTTTTCACTCGCTTGTAGCTCGGCTTCGCGTTTAACCAAAAGAAAGGTGAGATACATTTTAGTGGACAATGAAATAACCAAACCAAAGGCGATACAAACAGCACTAATAATAATGCCGATAACGCCTAATGATTTAATATAAGCACTAAAGTTATGCAAGTAGATACCCAGCATTAGTAGGGATAAACCAATACCTATTGATATTTTCAATAATCTAATCAAGGTTTGTTCAGGCATAATAAAAATCATTTAACTTATTACTATGAAAAACTATACACCTGTCACCTTAACGATTACTTGCGCTACATCATCATTACTTCAATACGGCCAGTATTGCTTCAACAGGATGCCTTGCTTTTAACTCAGTTAATCGTTTTATCTGAGAGCGACAGGAAAAACCAGTGGCTAAAATTTGTGTGGTATTAAGGTCTGCTAATTTAGGTTGCCAACTGAGATTAAATAACCCTTTTGAGTTTTCTAAATTAGATTTTTCGTGGCCATAAGTACCGGCCATGCCACAGCAACCAACACTCACTTTTTCTAACTGTAAACCAAAATGATTAAAAATAGTTAGCCATTCATTTTCACTATTCACCAGTGCGGTTTTTTCGGTGCAATGGCTAAACAGTTTAAAAATCTGCTTTTTATCATTTACATTATGATTGAGGTTAAGTTTTGTCTCTTTTTTGATAAACGACAACAACCACTCATGTGCTAACAATACCTCAAAATCACCACGTTTATCGCCTAAAGTTTTCGCGTATTCATCACGATAACAAAGTACCATTGAAGCATCCATTCCTACCATGGGGATATTTAATTGTGCTAATTGATTTAAAAACTCACTTGATGATTTAGCCGTAGCAGCAAAACGTGCTAAAAAGCCTTTAACATGTTGCGCCTTACCATTGGGTTTGAAAGGTAATAAAATAGGCTCCAAGCCTAGTTTTCTAATTAGCGCCATCATGCTCTGGACGGTATTAGCATCATAAAAGGAAGTGAAAGGGTCTTGCACAATTAGCACATAACCGGCACGTTGTTTGTCAGTTAAATATTGGAGCTTGGTTAAATCAAACCCTGAATATCCCGCCTTTTTCACCTGTTTTTTCAATGTCGGTACACTTAATAATGGTGTATTAACATAACCAATGGTTTTTGCAGATAAGACGTCGTAAGCTTTTAAGCTTAAAATACTGTTAACCAGTTTTGGCGCTTTTGCCATCAGCGGTGCTAAAATTTCAACATTAGCAACCAGATGATCTTTTAATGGTCTTGGATAACGAGAGTGATAAAGATTAATAAAGCGACTTCTAAAATCAGGTACATCTACCTTAATTGGGCACTGGCTAGCACATGCTTTACAGGCTAAACACCCCTGCATGGCTTCCATGACTTCATGAGAAAAGTCATCTTTATTTTCATTTTTATCAATAAATGCAATTTTAAATTTAGCAATACTGCTATCGAGTAATTTTTTTACTGACCAGTTGCTGATGTCTTGCTCTAATGCCAATACATCAACACCCTGTTTTTCTAATAAACGTAACCATTCACGCATTAAGCCAGCACGACCTTTAGGTGAATGACGTCTATCACTGGTAATTTTACTCGACGGACACATCGGGCTATCAACATCATAGTTAAAACACAAACCATTACCGTTACAGTCCATAGCAGCGGTAAAAGACTCTTTTACCTTTACTGGAATTTGTCTGTCATAGTAACCACGTTTAGTGTCATCAACACTGACTAACTGTTCGTTAGAATCTATTGGGGTACAAATTTTTCCGGGATTCATTTTATTTAACGGATCAAACACTGCTTTTATTTTTCTCAGCTCGTTAAATAATTGCTCACCAAAAAATTCTGGGCCATATTCAGAGCGATAACCTTTACCATGCTCGCCCCACATTAAACCGCCATATTTTGCGGTAAGCTTAACCACTTTATCCGATAAAGTACGCAGTAACTTTTCTTGTTCTGGGTCACACATATCAAGAGCTGGACGCACATGTAACACGCCTGCATCAACATGACCAAACATACCATAATGCAAGTTATAACCATCAAGTAACGCTCGAAATTCAACAATATAATCAGCTAAGTTTTCAGGCGGAACCGCAGTATCTTCGGCAAATGCTAAGGGTTTTTGACTACCGTCAGTGTTGCCTAATAAGCCTACTGCTTTTTTACGCATCGCATACAGTTTATTTATGCTGCTTAAATCAGAGGTAACTTGATAGCCAATAACGCCACCACTTTTATTATTATCAAGAGTATCATTGGCAATAGCTTCATCTAACCCTTGCGTTAATAGTGCAACTTGCTCAGCTAATGTTGCAACACTGGTGCCATTAAACTCAACAATATTAATACCATCCATTACCTTGCCTGGCACATCAGTGATTAAATCACTGACGCTATGCCAAACTATATCTTGCTTAGCTAAGTTCAATACTTTGCTATCAATAGTTTCCACCGATGTCGCTTTAGCGCGTACTAAAAAAGGTGAATGGCGCAATGCCGAATCAAAACTGTCATATTTAATATTGATAAGCGTTTTAGCTGGGCTAACCGGAGTAATATTAAGTTTTGCCTGACAAACAAAGGCCAATGAACCTTCAGAGCCAGTAATTAAACGGCTTAGATCAAAGGTATTTTCGTCATCTTGTAAAACATTTTCTAAGTCATAGCCGGTCAAAAAACGATTTAAACGTGGAAATTTTTCTAAAATAAGTTGGCGATTATCAAGGCTTGAGGCAAGAACTTGCTTAGTTATTTTACCATGGCTGCTGTCTTCTTGTGCTAATGATTGTGCCTGAGCAATGGTCATCGGCGCTGTATTGAGTAGTTCGCCATTCGCTAAAACTGACTCAAGCGCTAAAACATGATTAGAGGTTTTTCCATAAACCAAAGAGCCCTGCCCTGATGCATCGGTATTAATCATGCCGCCCACAGTCGCGCGATTAGACGTAGATAAATCGGGCGCAAAGAAAAAGCCATGAGGGCGTAAAAAATCATTAAGTTGATCTTTAATAACACCTGCTTCAACTTTTACCCATTTTTCTTCCACGTTAATTTCTAGCACTTTATTCATATACTTAGATAAATCGACAATAATACCTGGCGTTAAACTTTGACCATTAGTGCCGGTACCGCCGCCACGTGCGCTAAATTTTATTTCGCTGTATTGATCTTCATTTGAGGTTTTGGTAAGTACGACAATATCTTGCTTAGTACGAGGGTGAATCACCAGTACAGGTAATTGCTGATAAACACTATTATCAGTAGCAACAGCTAAACGAGCGCTATAACTAGCATTTATATCGCCAGTAAAATTATTATCTTTAAGTGATACGACAAAATTTTCATAAAGAGAAGGAAGATGCGTTTTATGATCAATACGGGGTAGCATGGACATTTTTCTATACAAGAAGGTGAATGGCTTTAAGTATATCATGAGCCAATTCATTTTTGGCTAGCTTATTAGCCATAGTAATCGCTAATGTTAAGAACATTGTTAAATACAAAGCTCTTAACAGAAATAACTACAACTATAAACCCCCTACTCCCCCCCCTACTATAAATAATAACGGTACGTTTTAGCGTACTTTATACGGTGATAAAGTCCTCTAAAAACCAAGCAGCAAAATCATGTCTACCATCAACACGTGCTTTACTATATATCATTGATGCTTGTTGCCTTACCGTTTTTTCTTTGGTATCTCGCACTGCACTGATTTCTTTAAAGCTTAAGCCTTTTAGCAACAACATAGAGACTTCTTGCTCACTTTGAGTTAATGACCATTGCTCAAATTGCTCATATATTACTTGGCTATATTGAGCTCTAGCGGTAACCATTTCATCAGTGATACCTTTTAACTTATCATCACTATGTGCTAGTTTTTCTTTTAAATGGTAAATATTGTTATTAAGTTTTCTGATATCAATAATTAGAAATATCGCCACTATGCCTGAAATAATAACAATCATGATTTCTTCAATAATATGCCAAGTGGGTACACCTAACGATATATCAGTAAGCACATCAAAAAAATTTAATACCATGATAATTAATAAAACAACAGCAACAATCTTATCTTTCATATAAAACCCAAATAAAACAGCAAACTAAAATAACAATAGACATTTGTACCATAAGGGTAAATTAACATATGTCTAATGAAAAGATACGATAACACCCTATTATGACTGCCAAATTGAATTTTGATAGCAGAATGTTTCATGTTGGAAAAACTAAAAAGTAAGCTTAGCCGTCATAGTAAAAATAAGGGTAAGCATTTTTACGTTAAAGCAACGTACCCACTTACTGGTTTCTTATTTTTACTACTAAGCCAAGTCACAAATGCAACCACACAGTCTTTGGCTTCAATAACCTTATCTGACGTACTTGATGCCACCCTGAGTACACAAAAAAGTAAAAACATTAACCGCACACCTTTTACAAAAAACAATCAAACAATTACTTGGTTAGCTTCTTCACCAAAATTGGGGGTTAATTATTTTAAAAGTGACCAAGACCAAGGAACCGATGAGCTTGAAGTAAGCTTAAGTTTGCCTTTTAAATCAACATTACAAACTCAAGTAGATGATGATTTAATTCGTTCAAATAAAACGCTGCAATCCCTTTTTTCACTCAATAAAAAACTCTATTTTTCAGGGCTGATCAGAACACAGCTTTGGGATATAAAAATAGCCACAACACAAGCGAGCAATATAGACAGAAAATTATCCTTTTTAGCCCGTTTAGAAAAACAATATCAGCAATTAGTTAAAAGCAGCGAAGTCACTAAGTATCCCTTATTACTTATTCAACAAGAAGTATTAGACGCCCAAATAGCGCGGTTAAGCCATAACGAAAATTTGAATGGTTTAATGCTGCAATATCAATCATTAACCGGTTTAAACTATTTACCTCTGTATATTTTCGAAGAAGAATTCATCACGGACAAGTTATTAATGACAGCGCATCCTCAAATTCAAAAACTAGACCAAGAGTGGTTTGAATTTGAACGTAACTTGCAACTATCAACGAATAAGTCAGAGCCTTGGAGCCTTTCGTTCAGCGCTAAAAGACTCGATAACAACACGTTAAATGAAACTCAAGTAGGCGTAGCTATTGAAGTACCTCTTACTTTTTTCGCTATTGAAAAACAATCTTTATCAAATAAATGGCAACAGGAAAAGAATAATTATGATTTAGCCCGAAGTGCGCAGTTAATTGCCTTACAACAACGGTTTCAAGGGCTATTGAGTCAGCAAGATTCATTAACTCAAAAACAAACTTTATTGGAGCAAAGTAAAAATTTATCAAAAGCGATTATCCGTGAAACACAACTGTTACTTGATGCCCATCAAATAGAACAAGGTCAAGCATTAAGGCGCATGCTCAATGCCTTTAACACTAAAAGCCAATTAAACTTAAACCAATTATTTTTACTTAAAAATATCGCCATGTTAAGACAATCTGCAGGAATATCACTATGAAACAAGCCATCAAAATTATCCGAACATTAAAGCAAGTATCGTTAGTCGCATGCACTCTTTTATTAATGCCTATGCAAAAGAGCTTAGCTCTTAACATAAATATTGATGAACTTGGTAAGTACAAATTGAATTTTGAACAAATATCATCAGTCACTACAGTTTCATCAAACGCTTTAATTGCTCAAGTTACCGAGAAGTCTGGGGCTAATTTCTCAGTTTTCTTACCCTTTGATGTGCAGCAAGTAAATACATTGGTTACCAATGGACAGCTAGTTGCAAAAAATCAAAAAATTGCTTATTTAAATGGTTATGACGTTCATCACTTTCTCGACGAATTCGAAGCAGCAAAACAGTTGTTTACCATCGCCGAAAAACAGTACCAATCAAGCTCGGCTTTATATGCTAGCAAAGCACTAAAGCAGTCTCAATGGGTTGAAATTAATAACAATTACTTCTCAGCTAAGTTGAGATTTGAGCATTTACATCATTATATGTCATTTTTAAATATTGATAAAAATGAAAAAATCGCCATTATTGCCCCGATAGCAGGCATCATTAGACTCTCAAATACCAGTGATAATAGTTCCAAAGCAGAAGGTGAATTACTTTTTGATATTTTACCCCAAAGTGCTATTCGCTTAAAAGTTAAGGTACCGTTAAGAAACATTAGCAATTTAGCTTATCTGCAAATGGCAAAGCAGCAATGCAAAGTTGCAGTAGATAACAAAGAGAATATTATTAATGATTTTACTATAACCATTTGGTCCAAGCCGTTAAATGAACCTCTAAATAAACCGTGCGCACTAACGCTTGGCGAAAAAACACTTGTTACTCTTATTTATCAACAAAATGCCTACTCTATTGATAAAACAGCGGTATTCGAATTTGAGAATAATAACTACATTGCCATAAAAAATAACTCTCAGCTTGATTTGGTCGCTATTGATATTTTAAATGCCAGTAATGATAAGTTTATTTTTCAAAGTGATGTAGCGTCAGCCAACAAAGTAACGCTAACCAACAAATTAGCGTTAACCTCATCGGTTAGTGCTGTGCAAGGTATATTACTTGAGTTAGGAGACGAATAAGTGCTCCAATCTATTATTAAATTTTCTTTATCACAACGCCTTTTTGTCAGTATTATTGCGTTAATTATTGTGCTTGCCGGAGTAAAGTCTTGGCTAAACATTCCTATTGATGCTTTTCCTGATATATCTCCAACACAAGTCAAACTGGTATTAAAAGCACCAGGTATGACCTCGGTTGAAATAGAATCACAAGTCACACGGCTTATTGAGACTGAATTATTAGGCATTCCCGCACAAGAAATGTTGCGCTCAACAACTAAATACTCAATTACCGCCATCACCATTGATTTTAAAGAAGGCACCGATATTTATTGGGCCCGCCAACAAGTTAATGAAAGGTTGATGAAAGTATGGTCATCATTACCTAGCAATATCAGTGGCGGCATGGCACCAATGAGCACCCCGCTAAGCGAAATGTTCATGTTTAGTGTTGAAAATCCTAACTTAACGCTAAGCCAACGACGAGAATTACTTGATTGGCAAATTAGACCGTTATTAAGAACCGTTACTGGTGTTGCCGATGTTAATAGCTTAGGGGGGTTTGTTAAAACGTTTGAAATTAGCCCTAATATTTTAACGATGCAGCAATTGAAGATATCTTTTAAAGATATTGAAGATGCGCTTAACAACAATAATTTAAACGGTGGTATTGGTCGGCTTATCAAAGGTAATGATACCTTGATTTTACGTACCCAAGGACGGTTAACAAATATAGACGGCCTAGCAAAACTGGTTATAAAAGCTGAAAACAATCAAATTATTAGATTAAATGACATTGCTACTGTCACTATTGGTCACTTAACTCGTTACGGCGCTGTAACTAAAGATGGGAAAGAAACAACACAAGGTTTAATCATTGCGCTTAAAAATAGTAATACTGCCGAGGTAGTTGCCAAAGTAAAAACCAAGCTAGCAGAAATAACACCGTCGTTGCCAGAAGGCACCATCATTAATGTTTTCTACGATCGCTCTAATTTAATTAATACCGCTATTGGCACTATTACCAGTGCGCTAGGGCAAGCTGTTATTCTAGTGATTATATTATTAGCCATTTTCCTGGGTGATTTACGTTCTGCTATTGTGGTGTCATTGTCACTACCTTTTGCCGCGTTAATGACCTTTATTTTAATGGAGTATTTCAATCTTTCTGCCAACTTAATGAGCTTAGGGGGCCTAGTTATCGCTATTGGTATGCTAGTAGATGCCTCTGTAGTGGTGGTTGAAAATATTGTTAATCAGCTGGCAAAGAATAAATCCCTGCCTCGATTACATGTAATTTATCGAGCTTGTAAAGAAGTTGCGGTACCTGTTGTTGTTGGTACCACTATTGTCATTATTGTATTTTCGCCATTATTAACCTTAACAGGGCTTGAAGGTAAGTTATTTACTCCTGTCGCCTTAACTATAGTGTTCGCGATGATCAGTGCTCTACTTGTGTCATTAACGATTATTCCAATAATAGCCTCGGTGTTACTTAAAAATGAAGTAATTAAAGAGCCAAAATTAGTCATCGTATTACAGTCTTTCTATAAAAAAACACTGTCACGTATGTTAGCTGCTCCTAAAGCTTTTGTGATTAGTATAAGTGTGGTGCTATTAATCAGCGCTGTATTATTCATAGGCTTAGGTAAAAGCTTTATGCCTTTACTCGATGAAGGTGACATTATTGTGCAATTAGAAAAATCACCCAGTATTTCCTTAAGTTCTTCCATTGATTTAGATGAACAAATAGAAAAGTCATTATTAGCTCAAATTCCTGAAATAACTCAAATAGTTGCCCGAACTGGCTCTGATGAATTAGGGCTTGATCCTATGGGATTAAATGAAACCGATGTTTTTATGGAATTAGCACCACGAGATGAATGGCGTTTTGACACTAAAGCTGAATTAGTACAAGAAATTAGAGAGGTATTAAAACAGTTTCCAGGGATTAATATTGGCTTTACTCAACCAATACAAATGCGGGTGTCAGAAATGCTAACCGGTAGCACAGGTGATGTTTCCATTAAAGTGTTTGGTAATAATGTTAATACGCTAGCAAAACTTGCCAATGACATCGCCAAGCTCACTATGAAAATAAAAGGCAGTGCTGATGTGCAAGCCGCACTGATTGAAGGCGGAAAATACCTCAATATAGAATTAATCCCCGAAATAGCCATGCAAGCTGGTATGACTACCGCTGAGTTATCTAAATTTTTAAAAAGCCAATTAGAAGAGTTTTCAGTTGCCACTATTTTACAAGGTAAAAAGTCTATTCCTGTCGTTTTTAGTAATCATACCAATATCGGCTCAGATGCTAATGCTAAGCAAGAAACACATAATAAAACCGTAACATCACTAGCTGAATTAAAAGCAATGATGATTTTAATGCCAAACCACAGTTTGATGCCATTAGACACCATCGCTCATATAAGCTTTAAAGATGGTCCTTTACTTATTGAGCGAGAAAAAGGTAACCGCTTTGTTTCCATTAGCACCAATGTTGTTGGTAGAGATGTGGTTGGTTATGTTGATGAGTTAAATACACAAATATCACAACAAATAGAAATGCCCAGTGGTTATACCCTTGTTTTTGGTGGTGAGTTTGAAAACCAGCAACGCGCTACTAAAAACTTACTTATTGTTGTTCCCGCGGCTCTGATACTTATCTTTATTTTTTTGTTTATTACCTTTAATTCATTAGCAAAGGCAGGGTTGATTTTAGCCAATATTCCTTTTGCGGTAATGGGCGGTATTATCGCTTTATACCTGAGTGGCGAATATCTATCGGTGCCAGCATCGGTTGGTTTTATTGCTTTACTGGGCATTGCAGTAGCAAATGGCGTGGTAATGGTCAGTTACTTTGAACAAACAAAAATGTTGATTAGTGATATTAATCATCGTGTTATTGACGGCGCTAATCGTCGTTTAAGACCAATTTTAATGACCGCATCAACAGGAATGTTTGGTTTAATACCACTCGCCTTTGCCACCGGCCCTGGAGCTGAAATTCAAAAACCACTGGCCATAGTGGTTATTGGCGGACTGATCACCTCAACTATTGCTACCTTGTATTTATTACCCTTGTTTTACGCTTTAATGGAGAGTTCTCTTTTAAAGAACGCCAGTATAAAAAAAGCAAATCATCAACCGTTAACAAAAGCAGCAGAGGCGTAACACATGAATATATCAGAGCAATTATTTATTTTAATATCACCAAAAGAATTAAAAGATGAACTTGTCGATTTATTTATGTCGATGAAACAACTTAGTGGCTTTAACTTAAAAAAAATCAACGGTTACAGCCAAGAACACAGTAACTTCAATATCACGGAGCAAGTTGAAGGTTATCGGGAGTTTTATCAATTTGAAGTGTTAATTAAAGATGACGATAAAGAGGCAATGTTTAACCAGTTAACACCTATTTGCCAAGCAGCTAAGTTGAGATATTGGCTGCTACCCATAAGTAAAAGTGGTCATTTTTAATAATGCTATTTCAAAATAACTGATACCTTTTCTTTAAACTCACCATGAGGATAAGTAAACGCCATTGACCCAGCCATTTGAATAAAGCGGTAGCGTTGTCGGCGAAAAATGTCTGACTTTATTTCGCTCATTGCGATGAGGAAGAGGTAAATATCTAAAATATGAAGTACAGTATATTGTAGATATTACGAAAAAGGACGTTTATTCTACTTATACTCATGTTTACTTCTATTCAAATCCCTTTCCAAACTAGCTATAATAAATTAAAAACTCCAGCAGGATTAAAATGTCTTTATTTTTCCTAATACTAATTAAAATCATACCTTTATATATTAATGTTCTTTTAGGATATTTAAGCACAAAATTTTTAGATGTTAAAAGAGAATCAATAGCTTCTTTACTAATTTACATACTTGGGCCAATTGTAGTATTTTCGGCAGTTCTTAGTGTTAAAATAGATTTGACCTTAGCTTTATTACCAATTTTTTTATATATTTTTGGCTCTATCCTTGCTTTTACTACTCTGTTTATTTGGGAAAAATCATGGGATAATCCTACCGGTAATATTTTGGCTTTCTCAGCAGGAACTGGAAATACTGGATATTTTGGGATTCCTTTAGCAATTATATTTTTTCCACCCCATTTAGCAGATATTTATATCTTTACCGTTTTGGCATCACTTTTATATGAAAGTACAACAGGATTTTATGTAACTGCAAATGGTAACTTTACAGTTAAACAATCTTTGAAAAAAATATCAAAACTTCCAATCCTTCATGCTTTTGTATTAGGACTTATTTGTAATCTTGCAGGTTTTAAAATTCCAGAAGAAATAGTTTCATATACAGCTCAATTTAAAGGTGCATATGGAATTTTAGGAATGATGATGTTAGGTATGGGACTTATTGGATTAAAAGGAAATGATGATAATTGGGATAAAAAATTCATAGGAATTACTTTTGTTCTAAAATTTATTTTTTGGCCATTAGCAATTATTTTTGTAATTTTTCTTGATAAAACATTTTTTAACTTTTTAAATGAAGACTTATATAAAGTATTATTCTTATTTTCAATAGTTCCTTTAGCTGGAAACTCAGTTACTTTAGCAGTTTTATTAAATGCTAAACCAGAAAAAACCTCATTAGCTGTATTTTTGTCAACTGTAGTATCTGTTGTTTTTATTCCTCTTGCTATTTATTTTTATGGCGGTTTTTAATGTTAAAAGGTCTTAATGATATAAATGAATCATTTTATTTTTATACTCATATTTAAGGATTTAAAGTTCATGCAAACTAGGACAAAGGAGCATATTTTACATTAGGATATTTGTGGGGTGCCCAGTAGCGCACCATATTAGAAAAATATGCCTACGTGTGACTTTTTTTGTTCCTAACCATGCATAAGTAAATTATTACTTATCTCAACGCTATTATTTTTTCCTAAGCTCGGTATAATTCACTTCATACCCTTTATACTAATTAAAATATTCAACCCACACTATATCAGAGCCCAATTAATGAGTTATACGCCACTAGAACAGTTAAAAAATGCTTGGATCTTCAAACATAAAAGTTTACTCATTAGTGAGACAGATTTAACCAAAATTAAACCCATAGAAAAAACTCGCGCGAATGTTTTGTGGGATACCTTTATCAGTCGTCAAGTAGATCATCCTGATTTTTTTAAAAAAGGTGACTGGCCTTTTGATAACAGTAACTGGCAAGAACAAGGTAAGTGGGAAGGTATTTGGGATAGTAGTGAAGAAAACTTACCTGAATTAATTACTACACATATTACCTGGGACAATAATACCGTTGTTTATTATTGTTCAAATAGAGACAATGTTATCGAAACTACTTGGGCGGTTTTTAAACGTTGCTGGAAAAACTTTTTATTTATGGATGATGGTTGCATACTGGTTGGTAAAAAGCGTAAAGAAGGCGTGCAATTTAATAGCAATGGCAGCTTTAAAGTAGGTAATAAACCAAGCTAATGAGTGATAAAAAGTCGATTATAAAAGATACCCTGCACCAGAAAAACACTCACCGTTGTGGCTATGATTTTAATGCCTTAACGCAGGTTCACCCGCCACTATCACATTTTATTATTCGTAATAAATACAATCAACAAGCTACGATAAACTTTAGTGATAGCAACGCGGTTAAAGCATTAAACTTTGCTTTACTGAAAAAACATTATCATATTGAGCATTGGGATTTTCCAACAGGATATTTGTGTCCGCCAATTCCTGGCCGAGTCGATTACATTCACTACCTTGCTGATTTGTTAAAAAAATCTACTTCAGATAGTTCCGATAAAATATCTGTATTAGATATTGGTACTGGTGCTAGTTGTATATATCCAATGTTAGGAGTACGCACCCAAGGATGGCGGTTTGTTGCCTCTGATATTGATCCTATTTCAATTAAAGCCGCAAACGCTAATGTTAACGCCAATAAAGGTTTAGCAAAGCAGATCACTTGTCGATTACAACACAATAGCAACCATATTTTTGCTGGCATAATCCAGCCTAATGAATATTATCATCTGACAATGTGTAACCCCCCTTTTCATAAATCTTTAGCTGATGCAACTAAAGGCACATCAAGAAAGTGGCACAACCTTAACAAAGACAGTGACAATAGTAATAGGAAAAATAGCACCTTAAATTTTGGCGGTCAAAAAGCTGAATTATGGTGTCAAGGTGGTGAAGTAGCCTTTATCCGGCAAATGATAAAAGAAAGTAAGCAATATCGAGAGCAAGTATTGTGGTTTACCTGCTTAGTATCAAAAAAAGATCACCTTTCGGCCATTAAGTTAAGCTTAAAAAAAGCCAATGCCGCCAAAATTAAGCTCGTAAAAATGGCGCAAGGACAAAAAGTAAGTCGATTTATTGCTTGGAGTTTTTCTTAAAAATGCTAATCTAATCTAGCTACTTAGGTACCATGCTATCAGGCATAAGCACAGCAATTACCTGACCTTTAGCGCAAATAACATCATTAGCTGATAATGTTATATCAACAATAATTTTCCGCTCTTTTACTTCACTAAACTGACCAACTAGCGTTAACTCAACCCCTTGTGGTGTTGGCGCTAAAAAACTTACATTAAGCGCACCAGTAACAAAACGCATTGCTGGTAAACTACCTATTTCACGATCCTGAAAAAGGTAAGCCATCGCTGAAGCACTACCCGTGCCATGACAATCAATTAATGATGCAATCATGCCACCATAAACAAAACCAGGTATAGCCGTATATTTTTCATTTGGTGTACAACGAGCTACTGTGGTGCTAGCACGTAAATTTTGCTGGTCAAGGTGTTGCCAAAAACTTTTTAATTGATGACCTTCATGGTTGTTTTTACCACAGCCATAACAATGACTTAATTCTTCGGGGTAATAATCTTGAAAAGCTTGTTTGTTCATAAATAGTCCTATTTATTCTGATGAGTAACATAGGCAAATAAATTCGCCTATGCCTAAGGTTTTGGGTAATGTTAAGTCGAGAAAGTTAACTTAGCCAATAGGTCGTAAGTCATCAATCACTTTGCCATCATCAGCTAAAGTACCTACCGTAACCAATTCAACCGTACCACTAAGTTTGGTGATTTTTTTCAAACTAGCACTAATATTCTCAATTACACTAACAAGATCAGCGTCAGGATACGCCTTAGTATCTAACTCACATTGTAAATTCATTTGGTCATTATAATTTACTTTGGTTACCGATAAACGCATTTTAGCGATGTGTTGGTACTCTTTGCGAATCTGCTCTATTTGCCCGGCATGAACAAACATGCCCTTAATTTTCGTTGTTTGATCTGCACGACCCAACCAACCTTTAATGCGCATATTCGTGCGACCACAAGCACTAATCTCAGGTTTTACTGCTGACAAGTCGCCAGTAGCAAAACGGATCAGTGGGTAGTCGACATTAAAACTCGTCACCACAACTTCGCCTATTTCACCAACTGCAACTGGCTCTAAACTGCCCGGACGTACTATTTCTACCAGTAAGTCTTCCCCAATAATAAAACCATCACCGACTATTGATTCAAAACCAATCAAACCAACATCAGCACTTGCATAGGCTTGTAGCGTCTCAATACCCGCAGCGATAAACTCAGCTCTTAATGCTTCAGGCAAGGCTTCACCTGTTACCAAGGCTTTATTAACACTAGATATATCGCGTGTGTTTTTACTGGCTTTATCGAGTAATATTTTCAAAAATGATGGTGTACCGCAATAACCTTGTGGTTTTAGATGTTCGATAATATCAAGCTGTTGTTCTGTTTGTCCTGGGCCTGCCGGAATAACAATACAACCACAAGCTCTTGCGCCAGAATCAAGGATAAAACCACCTGGGGTTAAATGGTATGACAAACAGTTTTGTACTAAATCACCTTTTCTAAAACCGGCAGCATAAAATGCTTGTCCCATGCGCCACCAATCTTCACTTGTGTTTTCAGGATCATAGATAGGTCCGGGAGATTGAAAAATACGTCCCAAGTTAGCCGTTTTTGCAGTTAAACCACCTAAAGGAGAGTTTTGACTTTGTAGCTGCATCAAGTCAGCTTTTCGAGTAATCGGTAATTGCGCTAACAATTCACGGCTAGTAATTTTTTCAGCATCAATATGCTCTAGCGTTTGACTATAATGCTGACACTCTTGCTTAGCATAGGTGATAAAAGCAGGTAAACGCTCTAATAGAGACTGTTCACGTAACTCAGGATTTTGACATTCTCTTTCATAAAAATATTGTTTCATGGTAACTCGATCATTTCTCGGTGATAACTTTTGACATTATTTAAATTAATAATATATTATGTACTTTTCAGGAAGTTGTCAGTTCGTTAGAGTTTTAGGAGATAGCGCGGAGCTTACGGTAGTAAGTGAGCACTTTCGACAACAAAATCGAGTGAAATGGCAATTAACTGGAATGCACAGTCTTATAACCAGCGTTTACGTCGCTTATACGATTTTAAATTTTTAAAGCTTTTACGTTCTTCGTTACCACCACCTAAATAAAACTCTTTGACATCTTCATTACTAAGCAATTGCTCTTGCGTACCATCAAGTACTATTTTGCCCGACTCCATAATATAACCATAGTCGGCAGCCCTTATTGCATAGTTAGCATTTTGCTCAACCAATAACATAGTAATACCTTGATCTTGGTTGATCTTTTTAATAATACCAAATACTTCTTTAACTAATAATGGTGATAAACCCATTGATGGCTCATCTAAACAGATCATTTTAGGGCGAGCCATTAATGCTCTACCTATGGCTAACATTTGTTGCTCACCACCCGATAAGTAACCGGCTAGACCGGTGCGTTCTTTTAATCGAGGGAAATAATTAAACACCATTTCAATATCTTGATTAATTTCTGAATCATTACGCGTATAAGCACCTAGCTTTAGGTTTTCAATTGAGGTCATATCTTCGATAATACGACGACCTTCCATCACCTGAATTAGACCACTACGTACCACATCTTCGCCACTTTTTTTATCTAGACGCTCGCCCATAAAGGTAATATCACCTTTAGTCACTTCACCATATTCACTTTTGAGTAAGCCTGAAATCGCCTTTAATGTTGTTGATTTACCCGCACCATTAGGGCCAAGTAACGTGACAACCTCTCCTTCGGGTACGTTTAATGTTACGCCTCTAAGCACTTGAATAACTTCGTCATAAACCACTTCAATGTTGTTAACCGATAACATTGGTGAGGCTGTTTTAATTTTTACTGCCGCCTGTGACATATATATACTCCGTTGAAACTATAACTATCCAACTTGTTGCTATTTAACCTGATTCCGATGTCGAAAGTACGAACCAAATGGCTACAAGCTGAATAATTATAATATAATAGAACCTGCTACTAACTATTTAATGATAAAGATTAATAACCTAACCAATCATCACGACGTTCCAATGTAACTTGTGATATTTTTTTAACTTTAACACTACCGTCAGCATAATTGGCTTGATAAATATTCACTTGGTTAATACCACGGTGATCTTCATTGGTCCAATTAGCAGATAAACACACGCCCTCTAGACCTTTAGGAACCCAGTTTGTGTTAACATACATGCCTTTTTTAATATTTTCGCCGGTAATGCCGCCGTTGTCTTTAGCCCATTCCATTGCTTCTTTCATGAAGTATGTTGAACATACGCCACGCATATAGTGATGAACGCGATCTTTTTTCCCTTCAGGATCTGACATTTTTGAAATTTCATGCACAAGTTTCATACCTGGTACATCGTCACCCCAAAATGGTGTCATTGTTGGGAATATATAATTTTTGATGCCATCGGTTGCTGCCTTAAAGGTATTTTTATCACCACCCCAAATGCTTGACATAAATTGAATATCAACACCAACGGTTTTACAAGATTTGATTAACGACAGCACTGAGCCACCGATGTTAGCAATATAACCGTAGTTTGAACCCGAACTTTTAATGCTTAAACATTGCGCTTTAAAATCACCAGGCTTCATCGATACAACTACTGGGGGTAAAACATTAAAGCCAAGCTCTTCAGCATACTCTGCACAAGCAGCTTTAGGCGCATTTGGGAAAGGATGGTTTGCACCTATATGAGTAAATTTTGGTTTTCCTTTACTGCCTTTGCTTTTAAAATCTTCCGCTGCCCATTGCACTAAACCACGACAAGCATCTGAATAGGAAGCGCCATAAAAGAAGTTATAAGGTGCTGGTTTTTTCGTGTGAGGGTTTTTACCGGTAGGATCGGTTAAATGCCCAGAATAAGACGCTGAGAAAACAGGGGTTTTATCACGGGCAACAAATGAGATTAACGCTTCAGTATCTGCTGTACCCCAGCCTTGCATTGCTACCATGCCCTTACGAGATTTCCATTTTTTATAGGCAGCAATGGCTTGCGGTACTTTATAACCATAATCAATTGTTTCAGACTCAAGTTTAGTACCACTAATACCACCATGAGCATTGATATAAGCAAGTGAATCACGAACGCCATTAGCATAGGATTTACCTACGAAGGCAGTTGGACCTGACATATCAGCTAAATGACCAACAAAAACAGAATCTTGTGCTTGCACTTGGCTGGTGGCACTTAATGCGATACTGACAGCAATTGAACTTACTAATATTTTTTTATTCATAACTTTTCTCATGTGAATTTCCTCAACTTGTTTTTTAGTTATTTTACCTCTTTACCTATTGCCTATTGGTATAAGTAAAGAAGGTAAGTGTTATTTTTATATTTACTTTTTACACTTCACGCAGTTAGCTTAATTAACTTCCCCATCAAGCTAACTGCGCTTTATTCTCAAGAGCTTACTTGTGTTTTAATCAAACGATTAGTAAGCAAATGGGTAGAATTTCCAATAGTTTTTAATTTGTGTCCAACGGTGTGCTAAACCTTCAGGTTCAAAAATTAAAAATCCAATTATTACTAGGCCAATAGCCATTTCTTTGATATAAGCTAAACCATCAATAACAAATGGAATGTTACCCAATCGGTCATTTTCATGACACCAACACCGCTTTCTAATACTTCAGGTAAGAACACCATAAAGACAACACCCATTAAAGTACCCTTTATCGAGCCTAAGCCACCGATAATGATCATCGCTAAGAATTGAATAGACATCATAATGGTGAAACCTTCTGCCGATACATAACCTAAGTAATGGGCATATAGCGCACCACCAATACCAGCATAAAAAGACGATATACCAAATGAAAGTAAGCGATATTTATTTAACTTTACCCCCATAATTTCAGCTGATAAGTAATGATCACGTACCGCAACAAAGGCACGTCCATCACGGCTACGCATTAAGTTACAGCCCCAGATAAACATAAAGACTAGTGCAAATAATGCAATATAGTAAAAGCTTTCATCGGTATCAAACACAAAACCAAATAAGTTTACTGGGTCGGCCACTGAACCTGCTGCACCACCAGAAAACCAGTCTGCACGGGCGAAGAAATCTTCGATGATAAATTGCGAGGCAAGTGTCGCTATCGCTAAATACAAACCTTTGATTCTAGCAGCTGGCGCACCAAACATCATACCAACGCCCATGGTTAAGAATCCCGCTAAAGGGATACATAAAAACACAGGAATATGAAAGCTTACGTTTAACCAAGCCGAAGCAAACGCACCAAAGCCAAAGAAAGCACCGTGACCTAACGATATCTGGCCGGTGTAGCCCACTAAAATATTCAACCCTAATGCAGCAATGCCCAAATAGGATATTTGAATTAATAAGGTAATAAAGTAACCATCAACAACTAACGGTGCAAAGCACAACGCTATAATGGTAAAAATAGTCACCCAACGGATAGTTTTCGTTTCAAAAATTGTATTATCTTGTTTATAGCTAGTGCGGAAATCTCCGCACGGGCGCATGGCTAAACTAGACATAAATCACTCCTAAATAATTATTTTTCTTAAGCGAGCAGTACACTACTGCTCGCTCATCATATTTATACAAACAATTGCTATATACGTTCAATGTCTTGGGTACCAAATAAACCGTAGGGTTTGAACCAAAGAATAATTAACAACACATAAAATGGTGCGATATCGTACATATTACCAATATGTAAATATTGACTATCAAAAAACTCAGCTACGTTTTCTAATACACCGATGATAAGACCACCAACAATTGCGCCAATAATTGAGTCTAGCCCGCCTAAAATAACGGCTGGGAATACTTTGATACCCATAATAGAAAGTGAATCTGAAACGCCATTAACCATACCAAGCACTATTCCTGCGGTAGCAGAAACTGTTGCAGCAATGCCCCAACTCATCGCAAAAACATGTTTTATAGATATGCCTAAACTTTGAGAGGCTTGTTGATCAAAAGCAGTCGCTCTCATTGCTAAGCCATGTTTAGAATGTTTAAAGAATAAATAGAATGCGACCATGATAATTAACGCTATCACTGTACTCATTAAGTACGCCATTTCTACATTTAAGCCCAAGATATTAATCGACTCAGTATCAAATACTTTCGGATAACTTTGCGGTGAAACACCAAATATCCATTTCATTAAGGCTTGGAAGAAAATAGACAGGCCGATAGTCACCATGATCACCGAGATAATTGGCTCACCAATCATAGGACGCAGTACTATCATTTGTAACAGCACACCAAAACCTGCCATAAATACCAGTGTTAATAAAAACCCTAGAAAAAATGGCAACTCTAAGTAAACCAATGAAGCCCAACAGACCCAGGCACCAATAAGTAAAAACTCACCTTGGGCAAAGTTAACAATTTTTGTTGATTTATAAACCAACACAAAACACATACCAATTACACCGTACAACAAGCCAACAATAAGGCCATTGACGACTAATTGAGTTAAGAGTTCAAAATTCATGATGCTTTCCTCTGAGTTTGACTACTTGTTGACGAAACAGCACTACCATCATTTTCAATTACCGTAGCAACTTTAAGTGACGTTCGAATACGTGAGCTACCACCATCTTGGAAGGTAATGACAGTATCTATATCAACCATGTCTTGGTTGTCATAAATAGACTCAATAATGTCACCGTATTTATCAGCAATTACCGAGCGTCGTACTTTACGTGTACGCGTTAATTCACCGTCATCTGCATCAAGCTCTTTATAAAGCAAGATAAACTTATTTATTTTTTGTGCATCCGGTAATGTTGCATTAACCTTTTCCACTTCCTCACTAAGCTTTTGATAAACTTCAGGTAAAGCCGAAAGACTAGTGTAATTAGTAAAGCCTAAACCTTGTTGTTCTGCCCACTTAGAAACAATAGAAAAACGAATACAAATAATGGCACTTAAGTAAGGCATGTCTTTACCTAAGATAACCGCTTCACCAATAAATGATGAGAATTTCAGCTTGTTTTCTATATATTGTGGTGAGTACTGCACACCATTACTGGTTTTAGCTAAATCTTTAATTCGGTCAATAATAACCAAATGCCCTGACGGTTTGAAATAACCCGCATCGCCAGTATGCATCCAACCATCAATAACATCTTCATCATAGGCTTTTTGATTATCTAAATAACCGGTGAACATACCAACCGTTCTAGCGATAACCTCACCGACACCTTCTTTATCGGTGTTAATAACTTTAACTTCGGCGGTATCAAAAGCAACACCAACACTGTCGTAGTCAACATCATTTGCTTTGTGAACTGTGTAAGCACCACATAGCTCAGTTTGACCATAAAGCTGACGTAACGGTACACCAATAGTTTGGAAGAACCTAAAGGTGTCAGGCCCCATTGCCGCGCCACCGGTTGCCGCTGATTTTAAATTACTGAAACCTAATCTATCTTTTAAGGCATTCATTAGTATAAGATCGGCAAACCATGAACGTTTTCCCTCTAATTGTGCTTTTTCAGATATCGCAAAGGCATAATCAAATAACTTTTGTTTAAGTGGCGTTGAATCCATCATCCGGGCTTTAACGTCGGCTAAAATACCTTCCCATACGCGTGGTGCCAGTAAAACAAAATTGGGGCCAATTTCACGTAAATCGGCCATAAGTGTTTCTTGCCCTTCAACAAAGTTGACTATTTGACGAGAAATCAAGGCTTGGCCAACGGCATAGACTTGTTCCATGATCCATGGCAAAGGTAAAACCGACACGTAATTGTCACCTGGTTGGCGAGGATCGGCACGTAAATATGAACTACAGTGCTTAACAAAATTACCACCACGTAAAAAGGCTATTTTAGGTTTTGAGGTGGTACCTGAAGTTGTACAGTAAAGAGCAGTTTCATCCGCATCAGTCGCATCAACATAGGTGTCATATAGCTCAGGCGACATTTTATCTATTTCTTGTCCCTGCTTATATATATCTTCAATGCTGATCAAACGTTTATCGTCATATTTACGCATACCACGCGGATCACAATAAACAATAATTTTCACATCATCAATTTCATCACCTAGCTCAAGTAATTTATCACACTGCTCTTCATCTTCAGCAATAACAACAGTGGCATTACTTTTATTAAGTAAGTAAACCACTTCTTCATGTAAAGAGTCTTGGAAAATACCGATTGAGTAACACCCCATCGCATGCGCGGCTATTTCACCCCAAACCCACTCTGGTCTGTTATCACCTAATAAGGCGATAGCCTCTTTAGGGTTAACTCCTAGTTTTCTTAACGCTAACGATATCCACTTAACGCGATCACTATAATCTTGCCAGTTAAATTCGTTCCAAATACCAAACTCTTTTTCACGCATGGCAATATCATTTGGCCAACTTTTTGCGTTATGTCTCAGTATTTTTGGAAAAGTATCTAACTCTCCCATTTCATAGTCTTTACTTGTAGGTACTTGTAGTGAGCTTGACATTAACTAGCCTCCTGTAAACTATCTTCATCATCATCTTCTATGCCTAAATAAGCACGTTTAACATGAGGATCGGCCATCACTTCTTCAGGTAAGCCTGACATTAGTTTCTTACCAAAATCAAGTACCATCACTTGATGTGAAATATCCATCACTACGCTCATATCATGCTCAATCATTACTACTGTGATGCCAAACTCTTCATTTAAATCGAGAATATAACGAGCCATATCTTCTTTTTCTTCCAAATTCATACCAGCCATAGGCTCATCGAGAAGAATTAACTTGGGCTTTAATGCCATGGCACGTGCTAGCTCAACACGCTTACGTAAACCATAAGACAAGGTGCCAGCAACAGATTTTCTGATATGAGAAATCTCTAAAAAGTCGATTATTTCTTCACAATAACGACGGTGGGCAAGCTCTTCTTTTTGCGCTGGTGATGCCCAATATAAAGGCCCAGTTAACCAGTTGTTTTTCAATAAGTGATGACGGCCAACCATGATATTGTCTAAAACCGACATATGACCAAACAGGGCTAAATTTTGAAACGTTCGTCCCATGCCAAGATCTGCTCGGTCATTTGGACGTAGATTAGTGACAATTTTGTCATTGAAAATAACATTTCCAGAATTTGGTTGATACCGTCCAGAAACGCAGTTAAGCATGGAGGTTTTACCTGCACCGTTAGGACCGATAATGGAAAATACAGAGCCACGGGGTACTTCAAAGCTAACGTCGGTTAATGCTTTTACACCACCAAACGCTAATGAAATATTCTCTACTTTGAGTATTGACTCAGTCATACTCACACTCCTAAATTGATAAATAATATATGCGTTTTGACACGCTCACTGACATCCTGTCATTGCGATTTACCGTACGTCCTGTACATAAAAAAAAGGGGGGAAATTCCCCCCTCAAAAACGTAACAACAAAATGGGAACTGTTACGGGTGCAAAGCTATTGCTAACTCAGCTAAAATTCGTACAACTAAAGTACATAACGCATAGTTAGTTGCGCAAAGTTAGAATCTGCGTCTTGGTCATCTCTTGAGTAATTACCCACTTCAACACCTACCGCTAATTGCTTAGTTAGGTTTTTGAATAAG
>SPKZ01006370.1_pt1 | contig 26274 bp, 35 predicted proteins | sample 2456571 | NCBI WGS metagenome assembly SPKZ01 (sample SAMN11192286, study PRJNA482655) | marine metagenome | biome: ENVO:00000447; feature: ENVO:00000244|ENVO:00000211|ENVO:00000569|ENVO:00002023; material: ENVO:00002151; isolation source: ocean water from marine abyssalpelagic zone ... | reverse complement strand
GTTTTACCTACTAGTTCTATATCTATTAATCCTTTACAAGGTATATTAGATATTTTACTATATACAGGGACTTGATAACCTATTGTATAGATAAGATTAGACCATAAATTAAAAGGATTATTACCTTTAATACTTTCATTTAATTTTTCTTCATCAAATAATAATTCTGTATTAGGATTACTTAATAAACTATTTGCTACTGTACAGCAAAGATTATATTCTTCAAGACTAACTATTATTTTTCCCTTAGAATCTGCTAATTCATTATAGAAAAGTTTGTTATTACCTTTTGTAAGATGATTTATTTTTGTCTGGATTTTCCAATTAGATTGCCAATCATAATCTTTTAGGGTTTCTTTTAAAAGATCTATTGTTTTTGGATGATCCTCAAAATAGAAATCTTTCATACCAAAAAGACTAGCTTTATTATGACAATCAATTAAGATTTTTTGTATAGTTTCACTAGGCTTTTTATCTAGTTTAGAAACATAAAATTTATCATCAAAAATACTATCAGTTAGTAGACTGTCTACTACAGATCCTATCAACAAGCCCCCTTTTTCTTTAAGATAGACATTCTTATCTTCTTTTTCTTCTAACTTTTTCTTAAAGAAATCAAGACCTTTAAGTAAATATTTCAATTTACTTTGATTTACATGATCTTTATCCAGATAATATTTATCTATTTCTTCTTGTTTATTTAAATTTATTTCTCCCATTCTATCATATTTATTATTTTTTCAAAATCTTTAAAACTCATAGTTACAAGATCATGAGCTTCAGTTCTTCTTTTACCTTTACCTACATCTTTCCTATGGATAATGATTAAAGGTCTACCTTCTTCAGGTAAACCTTTAAATATTGTAGATATTCTTTGTTTCAGATCTAATATTAAAGAGGTATAGTTCATACCTTTTTGTTTACCAGCTTTAATCTGAATATTAAATGGTAAATTTATTAAATCTATTCCACAGTCATCATGTTGTCTAGATCCATACCTAGACGTAACACAATTAATCCAACCTAGTTTTCTAAATATTTTGCCATAATACCTTTCAGCATTATGCCCTTTATCTCTATTCCCCATACTGTAAAATTATCTCCTTTTCAATAATCTCGCCTACTTCTTGTACAAAAGTAAATGGATTACCATCTGTAGTTGGTTTTAAAACTAGATCTTCAGAATATAACTCTTTATCAATTGTTTCTGAAGGTAAAAAAGTTATTTTTACCCCCGATTCTATAATTTTATTCAAGTAAATCTTTGTTAGTCTATTATATAGACTTTTATGTTTACCTAATAAAAAATCACTAGACAAAAATAAATTGAAATTCTTTATTATTACAGTTTCATCAAGGGGATGAACACATGGTTGAAAACTTTTTACTGCTAAACATAATAAAATATTATCATTAGAATCACTAATATAATTATGTGCAACATTATATTGTTTTAACTCTTTCTTTTCAATCAATTCAAATATTGACTGATTTCTATTCTTAGTCAAGTTTAATAAAAACTTATTACTTGATTTTATAGGAGTTTTAAATATAGTATTATCCTCAATAATATTAATTGGTCTTGTATATACAAACGAATTATTATCTTCATTATAATAATATATTATATTACTAGAATAACTTGTTTTATAGTTTAAGGGAAAATAATCTAAATGATTATCTCTACAATTAAAAATAGGAACATATTCCCTATAATTACTACAGAATCTAGTATCCTTATGGTCAAATTTATTATTTGTCCCATAACCGTTTACTAGACGAGGAAACAAAGTTTCTAAGCTCATATTAATTGATTTAACAATTCTAATAAATTAGAAGATTACCCATTATTATCCACATTTTCATTTTTTGGTATATCTTCTTTTACACTAGTTGTCACTAGTGGAGCAAAGAAATAATACCTAAAAGGAACAGATCTAATATTATCTCTCTCATAGATATTTGTGAGGTGATTACACAAAAAAGTAACCATAAAACTAGAAATCATACTAGCCATATGACTAGTTTGCTTAAAAGTACAAGCTAGGTTAGGTACTTCCTCATCCTTAAATAGGAATTTTTCATATTCATCCGCTGTACTTTTTGTCACACAGAATATCTCTAAATATTCTGCGCCTAACCTTCCATCTATAAAAATAGGGTCAAAACTTACTTTATCAAAAGTTTCTTTCCATTTTTCAAACATTATTCTCCTTGCTTTCATATTATCAAAACATGAAAAACAAAAATAATGACTAGGGGATTCTATATCATATTTTGTATTAAATCCTGTAATATTATGATCTGATAATTTTCTAGTAATACGATTTATAGCATGGACTTTAGTTTGTCCAATATGATCAGTAGAAAATAATTGTCCACCAATGTTATGACTTTCTACTTCATCATGATCATAGGCAATTATTTCAAAGCCAATTCTTGATAGTAGAAAAACAAGGTGACTTCCAATACCACCTACTCCTCCAACTAAAATTTGTTCAGGTTTTTCTCCTTGAAACCAAGGAGCGTCTTTAAATCTCTCTCTATTCATTTTTACTCAATTTATTTTTCAATTCTATAACTAAATCATCTAAGTAAGGATGCAATTGTACTTCTTCTTCCAAAAGAGTAATTACTTGTGCATCTATCAAGTTCTTTTCGTCTTTATCTAATTTACCAAAAGCTTTGATAAACTTTGACTTGTAGTTTCCAAGCACCCATCTAGAAATCATTTGACTTGTAAAAGTACTTTTATAGTGGTCTAGATTAAATAACACTTCATCAAGACTTTTATTATTATTATTGCCCCTGGTATTATCATGTTCAAGAAGAGTTACGATAAACTTTTCTATATCGGATACAGTATATTTAGATTCGACAGCATCATAATAATCTTCATCAAGAACTTGTGAATACCCACTAGAAGGTTGTGGAAATGAACTAGTTGCTGGTTTGTAAATATTATTAGTACCTCCTATAGTTTTACTGTAAGTAGGTGTAGTATAATTACTACCATATCTTGGTGAGTATGAATACCTTTCATTTTCCTTCTTAACTTTTTCATAAGTTTCCAAAAAAAAGTTATCTAATTGATAGCTTTCTTTTGGTTTTTCAATATCAACAAGAATTTTATAAAATCTTTCTAATTTATGAGAAAAGTCTTCTGTACAAAGAACATAAGGATTTCCATCTTTATCTAAAGCAGTCAAATTTACTTCTTTTATATCTACTTCAAAAGTAGATTTGGTCCAAATTTGAGCTGTCATTTCCATCTTATTATTGACAATTAATGACAGATAGAAATTGTGGAGAGGAGTATTCTCCTGCATTTCTTCATTGTCTACACCGGAGAAAAATACCCCCATATTGTTATGGCTGTGAATCAATCCAATAAGATAATCTTCTCCATCACCTTTTTCAATATCATAATCTATTCTAGCATTGTCAACTTGACCTTGATTATTCTTTCTACTTACTTCATGATCAGTAGCACCTCCAGTGCCTATATCATAAAAAATTATATCTTTTGCTTCTATGATCATATTCTTAGGATCAGAAATATGTCCATGAGTTACTTGATATACTAGCAAACCAGACCACTCCTTGTTTGGAATTTCTCTACACAAAAACTTAATTTGTTGATAGAGACTTTCTTTAATAATGAGTTTTACCTTTCCTCCTGGGTGTTCATATACAGGTAAAGTTGGTTTACTAATTTTTTTATTCACCTTTTTTGTTGAGGAGTATTTCCAAGAGTTTTTTGTTTGAGATGCTTTCATATTGCTTAATGAATATTTTTAAAAATCTAGGATAAATCACTAGATCATTATTACTAATAGTATTTTCTTCAGTTTGCTCAGGAATTTCGATATAAGCCTTTAATTCAACATTTCTAAAAAGAAATGTAAGATTACTATTATTTACTCTTTCTGCTTGTTCTAAAATATCAGTATTTATTATTAAATTGTCATTATTCACATAGCTTTCATAAGTATTATCTACTTTATGTAAACATAAATACTTTTTATGTTCTATATCGTCTTGATTTATAATATAATCTTTTATAATACTTTCTAATGTATTATCTTTGATTAATTTAATCTTATTATTATTATAATAATAATTAAAACCTAAAGAAGGAGATTCATTATAATATTTATAATGTAACAAAGATGATATAACAGAATTACAGTCTAGAGCTATACTTCTGGAGGATAAATTTTCTAAATCAACATTACCACTATTGTTACGTGTATAATTGTTGGAACTTACTCTTGAAAATCTAATATAAGGAGTTCCTTCGATACTTTCGTATCGAATAAAATTATCAACAACAATGAAGTATTTTTCTAGCATTTCTTCTGAAGAAATACCACAATGTGTCATATTATAATTCATCTCATTAATGAGTTCTTCAAATGTACCAGTACAGAAAGGTGAAAATAAAGATAGATCCTCAATTGGAGCACGATATAATGCGTATAAGTGGCTATGTCTATAATTACTAGCCCATTCTGCAAGGGACTGAGTTAGTCTAGTTCCTTCTATAGATTCAAACGACAAATTTGGCTGACTATAGTTACTTACATCAATTCTTAATTGATGAGAAACTAATAAATCCTTAATTAAATGTGTAGAGTTGTTTCTATTAGTAATAGGAACTTCAGGATATAATACTACAAAATATATATTGTATTTTATATAAGAAGTATTAGATACATAAGTCATATGTGGTCTAATCTCTATAGACCAATTATTATTATAAAAGTTATTAAAAAAATTTATAATATACTCATATTGTTCTAATACTTTTTTTTTATCTTTTTTTCCTATACTATGACCACAATAAGTATGGACCAGGTTTTTGGATAATAATAATTCAAAGAACCTCTTTTTGTATATGAATCCTGACTTCTTTAAAGATTTTAATCTTCTTTTAAATTTTTTCTTATACTCTCTATCTTGAGTATAGAAAAGTTGATCAAGGTTAAGTATATAATTCATACTAAAAATATTAAAAGGGGAAGATATGTTCTTCCCCTCTATTATTTTTCTAATTAAAAGTCCATAACTAAATACATTGGATTTTCAGCGAAAAATTCTTCTGCACTTAATTCTTTTTCTACTTTGTAAGGATCTAGATTATTAAACTTATTAATAATTTCTTCTAGTTCATCTGTTTGACTTTCAGGAACTAATTGAAAAATTACTTCCAGCATATCTGCTGTTTCTTTAATAATCTTTCCAAGATCTTGTTGATCTTTTGTAAGACCTTGAAAATTTTCTCCTGTGTAAGATTCTACTATAGAAACTAACTGGTTGGTTCTTAGATTTTTATAATCTTGTACTCCATATTTATTATATGCATTGTCCATTACATATAATTCTAGCTGATGATTTGAGTTGATAGAATCAATGGCATCAATTCTATTGACTCCAGCTTTGTTTTTTATTGGAGTTAAATACAAGACAACATCTCCATTAGGTACTGGATCTTTATCCAGTTCTAATTGAGTTTTTTGCTTACTTTCTTTGTTAAAGAAAACCATTGCCATGTCAACAACATTTTCATAACCTTCGTTAGTAAGAATCTTAATAAGATCTCCTCTAGTAATATCGTTGTCAACTTGTACAGTTTTATTTTGTCCTACTGTTGAATTAATTTTGATTTGTCTCATAATAATTAAAAACTAATTAAATAATCTAATTTGAAATCTAGAATTTGATTTACAGTCATAAAATGACCACAACCAGTAAATTTTCTCCTACCACTATACATTTCAGCAGCGGGGTGTGGAGCTTTTAAGATATAATTAGTAGAGCTATCACCTTCTACTAATATTTCTATAAGTTCCTCTTTTCTCAGATTATTAGGTAACACTATTGCATTACTAATATCTTTCATAAATTCTTGACTTTTCTTACCCCATAATAACCAAATACAGGGATTTTTACTAGAAAGTAGACTTATAGCTTGAGCTATAAATGGTTTCCAATATTTCAAGTGAGAAGCTTTTTGTCCACTAAAAGTAGTTAATGCTGTATTAAGTAGCATTATTCCTTGATCCTCCCAATGGTTTAAAGTTTTCCATTCGTCTATATTATTAAATATATTAGAATCTAATATATTATAACTATTACCAAGATTTTTAGTTAATTCACCTTTAATAACTCTAAGACTTGCTGGTATACCTTTAACAGTAGAATTTACTGAAAAGGCTAAACCATTAGCATGACCTGGAGTTGGATAAGGATCTTGACCTAAAATAACTACTTTATAATGATTTATAGGCTTCTGGAAAACTCTAAATATATTTTCTTTACAAGGAGTATAAGAACTTGTTTTAAGTAAGTTCTTTAATTCTTTTAATGGGGCTTCATTTAATAGTGGAACTAAAGCATCCCAATCTTTATGCAACATTTTGCAAAAATTGATTTAAACAGTTCATACCTTTATTTTTAACCATATCAGCAGGATCTTTTATTCCTTCTTTATATAATTGTTCAGGTAAATGAACTCTTTTAATACTATTATTACTAACTTTATCTAACTGATTTCCAACCTTTTTCAAAGAAGATAAACCCTGTCTATCATTATCAAAAAATAACATAACATTGTTATATCTTGACAAGATAGGTTTTAGTATATCTAATTTTGGTATTGCACCTTCATTATGAAACCATATAGTTTCATAACCAAGATTTTGAATAACTCTTCTATCTTTATAAGATTTGGTAATAACTAAAGTGTCTGTATTGTATCTTAGTTTATTTACTGCTCCTATATCATTAGGAGAGCAATTCGTGATAAACCTATATTTACCTATTTGTTTTGGTCTATACAATTTCTTTTTATTACCAGAGAAATTAGTATATGCATAGCATATATCCTTAGTAGAGAAAGACAAATCACCTTTTCTAGTATTCTTTAATAAAAATTGATCAACAGGAAGAACTTTATCTTCTATAAGATGTTTTTCTTTAATATTATAGTTAGACCAATACTCTTTATCTTTATCTTGAAACTCTCTAGTTTTAAGAAAGATTTCTACAGGTTTTTTCTTAGATATATAAGGTCTTATCTCTTTACGAGGTTTTGACTTATCAATAATATAAGTCTTAATAAATTGAAGAGATTGAAAAAAGTTAGATAAATTATAATAATTTTGAATAAAACTAAAACAGTCTATATAAACCATTTGTACTCCATTAGTAAATATTTCAGATGCATAGTCTACAAATTTTAAACTACCGTTTGAAGAGTATTCAAACCAACATCCTGGAGAATTATCTTCTCTTAATGGAGAACAAATATATTCATGAGGTTCTGGATAAAATCCTAATGCATACTCAAAAATTTCTTCTTGAGTGATTTTATCTAAAATCTCATTTTTGTTTATATATCCTGATACAAATCTCATAATAAAAAAAAATATAGGAGAGACTTATGTCTCTCCTGTAAAAAAAAAATTCTAAGCCCAAGGTGAATCAGATGGTTTTTCTGATTCAGGAATACTTTTAGCATCCTGATTTCCTCCACCAATATGTTGTTGAATAGCTTTGTTGCTATTCATATAAGAAGAATTTCTAACAAACTTATGAACTGTACCGCTTTTTTGGTCTATATACCTTAGACCTTCAACTTCAATCATAATAGGATTGTTATTATTATCAACTACATCTTCTCCTTGGTCATTGATTTTTTGTTCTGACCAAGTTTTTTGCTCCTTCCACTCTACATTATCAGGACTTGCTGAACAAACCCAAAAACCACCTTTTAGGTTTTTAGGCGTAGTGAGATATGTTTTGTCCTGTCCTGGAGCGATATTCCATTGGTACTCCAAGAAAATATCAACTTCAATATCGTTCTGCTTAGTTGGTGCAACCAAAGAAGCTAAAATATCACAGAATTGCTTAAAGGTTTCGACAGGAGTTGTGAAAGCAGCATTTATCTGCTGTTGAGTAACACCTGTTGACATAATGATGTGTATAATGTTGGCTTGCATTTCTTGCATGGCTTTATTATATTTCTCCTCATATTCTGGCTCATCACCTGTCATTACTGTTCCATCAGAGTAAATACGTTGATCTTTAAACAAACGTACTCTGAATTCTCTTCCTCCTACTTCAAAAAGAGCGTCAAAGGCTTCTCCCTCTGTACCTCCTTTACCAGCGTTTGGATTATATCCAAATGCTTTTAAAATTCCTGAATTAAGTCCAAATGTAAATTTACCACCTTGCTTAGATGGTTTTGTTTTGAACTCTTCTAAATTTACTGCTCCAAAAGCCATACTACTTAATTAATTATTATTATTATTGTTGTTATTATTGATTCATTCTTGAATGAAGTACTGTTTCCTGTTCAACAGGAGGTATTGGGGGCTGAATTGGTGATTCAGATTCTTCTAAATTTTCAACTTCTACAATTTCAGCTTCCTCAACTTCTTCATTAATATCGTCAACCAAAATTAGTTGAACTTTTGTACCTCTACGAAGATTTTTAATGTTTGGATGGTTAAAAACCATCTTAATTTGTTCTGGACTCAATTTAAATTCTTCTTTAAGCCACTTAGAAATTTCAAGTCTTGTTTTGTTTTCTTCTTTAATTAGTCTTTTAATCTCTTTTAGAGACACTACTGCTTTTTGTTCTTCTAACATTTTTGTTTATAATTATAATAAAGTAAAAAAAAAAATTAAACCCACCCGCCGTATCCCTCGTTATTAATAGCTCATTAGTTTCTCAATAACGAATTGATAGTCGTTATCGATCTGAGGTTCAAATAGTCCTTGCGGAGATCTTACTGTATTGTAACCATCATTTTGTGTTTCCAAGTAATATTTATTTGTACCCATATCTCGCTCTACTTTAGAGTATAGTACGGTTTCATACTTACCCTCAAGTTGCATTTTGGTACTCATATTACCAAGAACCTTCAACCTATATCTTATATCATTACCATGTTTGTAAGCTTCAGTATGACCTGTTAAAAAGGCAAACCTTTCTTCTTCAAATATACTTTTGTCTAACCCTAAATCAATATGAGATAAAATATCATCATATGACTTAGGGATTACATGATAAGGACTTTTTGGGTTGGTTTTTTTGCCATATTCTGACTTACCTCCAATCCATACTGGATTCTTGTTATCTGCATTAAACCAGATATTTGTTTTACTAGGTAGATTTCTCATACCTGTACTTTTCCCTGTTCCTGGTTCACCCAGGATAAGAATGCATTCAAACCCTCTGTCTTGAAGACTTGCCTGTAATTCCCAGATACCTTTGCCCCAATCAGCCCACTTGTCGTGAGTAGGCTTTTTGATGCTTCTCATGTATTGTTCGTTCATAATACCTGTTAAGGTATCAACAACAATACTTCTAACTTTTGTCTGCTCTGACATAAAAAAAAAAATATAATTAAATAAAAGTTATAAACAAACTAATTATATTTGTTTAAAAGTTTTTATACCTCCTAACATTTCTATTTTGAAATGCTGGGGGTATGGTTTCCATCTTGATTCTACAAGATGGAGAGTTCTTAGATTAGGATTTAAAATATTATTATTACGATCACGTAATTCATAACCGAAATGTTTTTTAAGCCTATATCTATCATCATTTGGATTGAAAAGAGTGAAAATATGATCACCTTCTTCTGTTAGATTACCTGTATCCTTTATATCCTCTGAAGTAGGATATAATTGATCACCAGCAAACCTTAACCTGTTTTCACTGGCTAAATTTCGGTTAGTATGTATAATATGTACAAATGTGAATTTACATTTATTTCGTAACTCTACAGAATATTCAATAAACTTATCCACGTTTGTTTTCATATCAAACCCTCTTTCTCTGATTAATTTACGTAAATGATCAGTAATGATCACTACATATCTTTCTGGATTTTTTGGTTGATATGACATAATTCTATCTTTATTACCGTATTTTTGGGTAATAAATTTACCATTTTGTCTGGCATATTCCAAAAGATACTTATATAATCCTGTAGGATTATCTTTCTCTTCTATTACATCAACCATACCAGGTTCAAGCAATATTCCTGTTGGACTATATACACCAAACATAGGAACTATTCTACTAAAATATACTTTTCCTATAAGATCAAATATATCCTTATCTATTTTAACTACATTATCTTCATCATCAAGAATTCTTCCTCTTAAATAATCAGGAGATAATTGAATAGTTCTTTTTCCATTTACTTCTATCCCTTGAGGTAAGTTTATAGTTTCTATATCATAGTCATGCCATAAAAAATAAGTAGCTACATCAAATTCAATACTTACTCTTGATATTTCAAAAGAATAATATATCCATTTAATATCTATATTATTTTCTATAGCATATAAATAAGGTTGAATTAAAAAAGCATAATTTACAAAAGTACTTTTACCTGTTTTAGAAGGTGCAGCTATTCCGTAAATTTTCTCTTTTTGTAAACCATTAATTATACGACTTACATTAGCTAAACCAGGACCAAGGGGAATACCTCTATTTTCCCCTTTTTGTCCTTTATTTAGCTCTTCAATAAAATTCATTACTGTAAGATATTATTTAATGAAGTTCCCGTAGTTTGGGAACTTCTATATTCCTCAATCCAAGTTAAAATATCTTGAATCATATTTACTCCTTTCCCTTTAGAAATAAAGTAGTGAGATTGTCTAATATAATTTGAGTCTGTTTGAGATAAGTATAATTTTGTTGCTCCAATAATCTCGTCTTTTCTTATATCAGGTTGTTCTGAAAATAACTTTTTCATTCTTAAAGTAGCAGCTTTTTTATCTCCTACTTTAGTTTTATTAGCTACTTTAAACAATTCACAATACTCAGTTTTGACCCAATCAAAAGTTGTTGTTTCAACACCTTCATAAAGAGGAATTGACCATATAATACCATTTTCTGTAGTATTATATATACCAATAGAATTAACCTGTACCATTAATTTTTTTGGTATATACTTAGGTATTGGTAGTTGATAATAAATATTTATAAGAATAGGTAATACATCAGATAATAATATATTATATTCTTTCAATCTATTTATTAAATTTTCATTTATCTTCATAAAAAAGAAAATTAAGCCCCTTACCTAAACTAGATATTTAAGTATGTATTCAACTACGCTAGACTCAAACTCTTTATCACTAAAAAGTTTAGCTTTTCTGATCATGATATTATATTTATCGTGTTCGTTTCTTTGTGTTTTACATACACCAGGGATTGTATTTAACAAAAAGAAGTGATAGTCTGTTAATACTTTTTTAGTATATAAATTATACCAATTACTTGATCTACCTAGCCAAGTATCTCTTTCAAAAGAAATATATTTATCTATATCTTGTTTTATATACACCCTATCTTTATTGTATACCTTAAAACTATTATTAGTTTCTATAACTTCTTTTAAATCACTGTCAAGGATAATGAAAATACTATCTTCTGTATCTCTAAAAAAGTTACTAATATATGGCTTATAGTCATTCATTAAAATTGATACTGGAATAGTACTATCATTAAATAAATGTAAATAAATCATAAAATTATCAAGATTAACTTTATAGCTAACTAGAATGTCTTGTAGTTTTAGTTTTGAAGCTAAAATATCTTTAAATATTTCTAAAGCTCTAATATTTATTCTCTTTTCAAAAACTAAAGTAATTGTACTCTGATAAGTATATTCTTTAGGAAAAGAGTAATCAAATTCTTCTATCTTTACTTTTTTTAACATAATCTATAAGGTCTTTAATTGTTAATATTATCGCTATAAAAATTGAAGTAAAACATATAAATGTCATAATTGCTACTGAGTCCAAAATTTAATACATTTTTTATCAAAATTAGATAAAGCACTATTTACCCAATTCTGATCTCTTGTATTCATAAGACACAAAATATATATCTTAGCTACATCTTGATTCTTATTACTATTTAATAAAATTCTAGATAATTTCTGAGTAGTTAACCCATTTTTATCTGAGTCTGACTGCATTAATAATAAATTATCAAGATTTTTATAGGTGAAACCAACACCTCCTGTGTTGACTAAACATAGTTGGTCAACTTCTTCGTTTTGAAACTTTAATAAGTTAGTTAGATCAGTCTTGCTATTATAAGTATAATCACAGATTTCTTGAGAAATATCAATAAAAGGTGCGAAAGACAGAGTTCTACCTTTTAAGCTATTCATAAACCATTTAGCAGCAGCTATTTTAGTTGATGATCTCCTAATAATATCTGCTCTTTTATTTATATAATATTTAATCTTACCACCAATCTCATTAGATTGAGGATGATAATAATATCTATTATTTAATTCCTCATATTCTTTTACTTTTTTATCATAATGTTTATACTGATCATATTCGGTACTAAAATAAGTACCATATTTACTATTTAGTTTTAATTTTTTACTGTTGTCAAGATAACATCTAACTATATTGATTTCATATGGTCTCAGTACTCCTATATCTACAGCTTCATCAATAGATAAATCTATTAAAATATCTAATTTTAATTGAGTTAAATATGATTGTTTAATAGGATCTTTACTAGGAGTACCTGTCATTGAAATAATAGGTCCAATAATATGATTCAATAGATGATCTCCAGTTAAAGAGGTTAATGTCTGTTCTTCATCTAGTATAATTTGATCATATTCTCCTTTGATCTTAGTTAAAGAAGAATAAGTACTAGTAATCAGCTTTTTAATAAGTCTCTTAGCACCCCACTTACTAAACTCCTCTTTAATACCTGTTTCTGCTAATACAGCAGATGGTGTAACCCAAAGTACAGATTTAGGTTTTATTCTTTTTAAGAATTCAATAATAATTCTTGTTTTTCCAAATCTAGGGGCAATAATTAATCGACCATGCCTATTACTAACTAAATAGTCGGCAATAGACATGGTAAACTCTTTTCTTTTTGTCTTACTTGTCATTTTTCAAGCAGTCTTCTTTTTGTATTATCATTAAAGTCATAAAGTAAAGACTCTAAAGAAAATCTTATTCTTGATATACACTCTTTTTCGTGTTGAGATAAATCTTTCGTGTCATAACTGTCAAGGTATTCTTTTAATTTTAAAAGTTTAATTTTAATTTTTCGTCTAGTTAAATAAAGACTTGTTTTCTTAAACATAATTTCCTTAATAATTTAATGACATTGAGCATAATTGAATCCCCAATCGGTAGAAATGTTAATTTCTACATTCAATTTTAAACTATTATTTAATCTTTCCATAGAATTATAGAGTATTTTACTAACTTTCTCTTTTAATTCTATAGGACAGATTAGCAGTAGTTCATCATGATATTGGAGTATAACTTTAATTCCTAATGGAGCCAAGGCTTTTCTTACAAGAGCTAACCAAAAATCAAAAACATATACACCAGTGCTTTGATTCAAGGTCGAAAATCTATCTTTTTCTACCTTTAAAAATAACCATAATCTTGATACTGGATTATATAACCAAGTATATGGTTTATCTTTATAGTAAACTATTTTTGTCTTTACTCTATTAGCAGTCTCTTTGACTGCCCAGTTTCTTTTCCAGTATACTTTATGGAGATTTACTGCTTCTTTTAAATCTGTATCAGCAGTTTTAGCTATTTTAGCTGGTCCAGCTCCATACATAGCTGAAAAATTTGTAGTTTTTGCTACAAATCTCTTACTTTTTAGTTCTTTAAAAAGTTTCTTTTTTTCTGGTACTAAATTTTCTATTTTATCTAGTTCTTTATAAAGATTAACTTCTAACTCAGTTAATAAATTAGCTAGTAATCCAATATCTAAATGAGGATCAAATCCTGGAACTCTCATTTCATTAACATAGTCAGGATCAAGAAAATAAATATAATGTTGCTTACAACAATCCTCTAATGAAGATATATCTGCGCCACACATTATATGAGTATCAGGATTCTCTACTCTTAATACACTTCTTATTTGTGAACCATAGAAAGTGCTAACTTTTGGCAGGTTAGCTATTGGTTTACTATGCTTCATCCTCATGGTATTAGTAAAACCATGAGCATTTGCTACCACTTTACTGTCTTTTTGGTTTTTTAAAAAAGACTCAAATAATCCAATTCTATGTCTTATTCTATAGAAACCTTCAAGATTTTCTAGTTCTGGATGATCTTTGTATAGTTTTTTTACAGAAGGGCATATACCCTGAGCAAAAGGGAGAGAAATTTGAGGAACTTTTTCACCTTTAACATTTTCTTTAAATGTTTCAGGTTTCCAGTCTAGCGAGAAAAGCCACTTCTTGACTTGATGAACAGATTTAGGATCTGGATCTTGATAAATAGTTTGGGTACTATTAAAATCTAAACCTCTTCTAGAGCATTCATAAATCCACTTTTTTGCATTGTTAGATAAATCTCCATTCTTTTTATAGAATTTATCCTTTTTTGGTTTATGTTTAATTACTCTACCAACATATCTTGGCATATAACTAGACATGAGATCAGCTTTTTCTTGTAGTAAAGAGTTTAATTCTATGATATACTCTTCACATTTTTGTATATCTAGAGAAATTTTTATTTCTTCTTGATCTCTAAGACAATCTAATTTGAAATTAGTATAATTATATAACATTTCAATATCTTCTATAGAATCATAAAGACTAAAAAGATAATTATACTGCTCTTTAAATAATAAAGAATTTATTTCTACATCTGTCTCACATCTATTGGTGTAATCTTGTAAAGATAAATTTTTCCAGTCATTGATAACTGGCTTCTTTACTCCTAATTCATCTCCCCAAGATTCAAGAGAATGAATTTTTCTACTAGATAGTAAATACCAAGATAAACCTAATGTATCTATACATTTAATATCTTGATTGTCAATATTTAAGAGTTTCTTTAATACAGGTAAATCGTAACGTATAATATTATGACCTACAAATATATAATTTTCGCAAAAAAGAGAAACAATGTCCCTATAAGAAGTTATAGTATTAATTTCAGATAAATCACCTTCTTCATTAATTAATCTATAACTAAGACAATGTATTAAGCTAACATTATCAATTAAGCCATTGGTCTCTATGTCAAATATACAATACACAATACACTACATTTAAAATAAAAAGCAGGGAGGACTAAGCCTCCACTGCAACACACCTGCCCTACAGGATTTTTTAATTCAATATTTTTTTAATAAATTCTGATTTATCAATTCTATTTGACTGCACTAAAGATGCATAATTTTTAAAATCAGTAATTAGTAACTGATTATTATTAACAATTCTCAACTGAGAATTAGTAACAAATATATTTTTATTCAATTTACTAATTTGATACCCAAAAAACAAGCTAGACCAAGTTTCTGCTTCCTTTATGTTTATGTTTTTTTCTAGATATTTTTTCTCATTCAAAGTTTCAGGCTTTGCTAATAGATATATACTATAATAATCTAAAGAATTTAGATTATTATAACATTTTCTAAAAAACTTCTTTGAACCTTTAAGATTTTCCTGAATTGTTGAGTAAGAGATAATTCTGTCTTTAGAAATAATTTTATTATGAAGTAGTTCTACATTTTTCAATGTAAAAAGATCCTTGTGAACTGTAATTCCTTGCTTGTTTTGCCTGTATCTCACTATACATATTTTCTTCATTATTAATTCTAATTAATAGATATTTATCATTGACACCTTCAATCCTTTTAACGTCTAAACCTCTTTCTCTCAATAAATTTCTTTGTTTTTTACTGTAGAAGTTTCCTACAATAGATAAAGAATTTCTACTATGAATTGAGTGCATTAATTCAATTTTTAAATCTCTGCCTAATATTTCTTCTAGTATAGGTCTTAAACTAGATAAAAAATTCATGGGGTGATGTGTATATAGTTAAACTGAGAACTCCTTTTCAAGATCTTTAAAAGATTTTTTAAGTCTTTTTCTTTTTTGTTTTAAAGCTTTCATAGATCTATGTTCTGATAAAAATCTTTTTTTCTCTCTAAAGCTTGGATTAGCTGTTCCAGCTTTCCACTTGGCTTTAATTCTTTTTAGAGCTTCTTTCTCCGGTTTTGTTTTACTGAAGGTATCAATAAAATTTACTTCTAATAAACTATAAAGTCCATTACTTTGGAAATAAACTTGAGTTTCTTTTTTTGTCATCGGTTTTAACTCTCCTTGTTTTTTCATAAGAATCATTATTTAATGAGCATCCCTACAGAGAATCGAACTCTGGTTTCCAGAATGAAAATCTGGTGTCCTAACCACTAGACGATAGGGACATCTACCACCCTATTGAGTGGTAGATCAAAAAGAAGAATTATATATAAATAAGGGAATGGACCCAGAGAGATTCAAACTCCCAAAATAATACTCGTCAGTAATTATTTAACTCAAATCGTTTAGATCCATATAATAGAAAATAAAGAAGTTAGTAAAATTCTACATTCTTTTTAATGAAATCAGATATTTCATTAAAGTTATATTCTTTACCTATTTGTAAGTTATATTTTTCAAACATAACTTTAGTTTCGTCATCAATAAGACAAGAAGACGATAAACCATCATTCATCATACTTAAAATACGAGCTAAAGGTTGTTCATCAATTATTTCAGAAGGTAGACAATAAGTGTGCTGAAACTTATATCGAATTAAACCGTTCTCTTCTAATTCAGAGTCAGGAGTTCCTGATATAGAACAGGCTACTCCTAGACAACAATATTTACCTTCCGAATATAATTCACCTTGACCTTGTTTATACTTGCCAGACCTTAATGCAGTAATCCAGTCTTCTACAAACTCTTTTGGTAGCCTAAACTCTTTCTTAGTTTTCATAAAACTCTACATTTTCTTGTATAAAATCAGCAATCTCATCAAAAGTATATGTTTTATCTTCTATATTATATTCTTTAAAAATAGATTCAACTTCTTGAGATAAGTAAGAATTTAAAGGTCCATCGTTTATTTTTGCCAAGACTAGAGCTAACAATTCTCTGCCAACTATTTCTTTTGGGATTAAATTTTTAGAACTAACTGACTCAGTTATAAAAGTTTTATTTACTATAGATTTTAGTTCAATTTTATTGATTACACAAGCTACACCTAAACAGCAATAATTATCTTCTGAATCATTATATAGGTATGATGACCCTTGTGTATATTTTCCTGATCTAAGTGCTTTTAACCACTTTTCTCCAAACTCTTTTGGTAATCTAAATTCTTTTCTAGTTTTCAGATTCATAATTAATTTTGTGTTTACGTTTTGTAGTTCTAAGTAATTTATATCTATATATAAAATTACCTATATAAACTATATTACCTTTTTTGTCTAAATTATATCCTCTTTTAAACTTTTTAATAAAACCTTTTTTACTAGACATAATTTTAAATATATGTAGTCGAGGGGGGACTCGAACCCCCACGCTTTGCAGCACAGAATTTTAAGTTCTGAATGTCTACCAATTCCATCACTCGACCTTGAATTAAAAAGCGCTTAGGATAGGACTCGAACCTATAACCTACTGGTTAACAGCCAGTTGCTCTACCATTGAGCTACCTAAGCAAAAACTCAGGGGAGTACTCCCCCAAGCTTCATCGGATTAAAACACATGAAAAATTCTTAGTCAGAATCTATATCTAACTGTTTTGATTCCTTTTCCAAAAATCTAAAACTTTTTAGTTTATAAGCCTCAAAGTTAAATAAACTTTGTTTACGTAGAACAATTCCTTCTTCAGGAACTTTATTCTTACACATAAAACAATCTTTATCATTATATTTTTCTTCAAGTAGTTTGACAAAATCTGATTGCCATTTTCGTAAATCTTCGGTAAAAGGCAGTATTTCTTGTGGTCTACCATAAAACAGATGATAAGAAGATTTTATATTAACTTTAGTACAAAATTCTTTTATCTGATTCCAGCTTAACTCCGTAACAATACCCTTTGGAGTTGTATGAGTTATTCGGTAAATTTCAAATGAATGCTCATTTTGTCTGTTACCATAATCATATTTAGCTTGAATGGATTTACCACTTGGTGTATATCCTAAAATTTCTCCATAAAGAGTAAAGCCTTCAGGTATTAGACCTTCTAATTCTTTTGCTACAATTCCCCAAATATCTTTACCATAAAAACCTTTGGGTAAATGGTTAGAATATCTATTCTTAACCACTTTTCTACTACCATATACTATCCCGTATTCTAAAGTTTTGATATTAAATCCTAACCAAATTAAAAACTTATCAATCATTGATAATTTAACTTTAGTTAATACATTACTAACCCAGAATGAAGTACCATGGGTCTTGTAACTAATGCTGATTAAATCATTAGGTAAAACCTTATCAGAATGTTTACGAAGATTTAATGTATCTACATGGAGATTTATCTGATTATCAACAATAATACTATTTTGTCCTTTTGGTAAATTTGGAGAACCTTTTATTCTGGTTTTTATTTCATACTTTTCTAGTAATAGTACTCCATTTACTGTATCAAATTCAGTATTAATAAGAGATTCTAATTCACCAAAAGTTCCATAAACTTCAGTAAGAGTGTGAACAGGTACAATATACCCCATACTTTTCTCACCTCGTAATTTCATGGCTCTAACTCTACAGTTAGCTTCAAAAAAACCTGTTTCTTCTTGAACATTAAGTTCTTTATCTCTAAAAGAATTGGTCTTGGATAGAAATTCTTTATTAATTTTACATTCAATAGGAAAGTATACATATACATCTCCATTTTTAGCGTCTAACCCAGTTACAACTGTGTTAAAATCTATTTCAACACACTGTAACCTGTCCGCATTTTCGTGTTTTCTAACTCCTTTTAATCTAACAATCTTTGCTAGATAGTTAGGGTTATGGTTTTCTGATAATGTAAGCATAAAATATTTTTTGTGGAATAGGTAGGATTTGAACCTACGAAGACCGAAGCCAACAGATTTACAGTCTGCCCCCTTTGACCGCTTGGATACTATTCCTTAAATTAACGTAAAGAATTTATAAAATTAATAAATTCTTCATAGTTATCTTAACAAAATTCCCCTGCTTTAATGAGATCTAAATTTTGTCCATTATTGTTAGCAAATTTATTTATGATTTGTTTTTGCCCTTCTTTGTTATAATATCGACATAATATATTAGTTATACCATTGAACTTTTTATTCCCTTTTACTCTAAGTTGGGAATGATTTGTTTTATGTACAAAATTTATATTCTCCCAAAGAATATCTAAAGGATCTTTTTCCCAAGGATAATGTCCAAACATTTCCTTGTGTATTTCATCTTCAGCGTGTTGTCCCATATTATTGTTCTTTACCCAATAAATTATTTATAATATATTCATACTGTTGTTTATTTATTACCTTATTATTAAGATAATAAATTATTTCACTGACTTGCTTTATTTCTATATCTCCAGATCTAGATATACTTTTACTTATAGTATGTCCTATTGTTATATCTGTTGTTAGTTTATTCATATTTTATACACTTAATAAGTAGTCCCACTAGGAATCGAACCTAGATCACTGGTTTAGAAGACCAGAGCTTTATCCGTTAAGCTATAGGACTATCTAACTAAACAAAACTAAAACTTATTCATATAAATTCTAATTTGTTTAGTTAAATCAATTACAAAAATACACACACAAAACCCTCCAACGTAGAGGTTGATGACTCTCAAGGACTCGAACCTTGACTAATAGGACCAAAACCTACTGTGCTACCATTACACTAAGAGTCATTACTATTATTTTTTGATTTTCTCTACTTCAGAAAAATCAAAAGAGTATTCACAAAATAATTTTCCATCAGAATCAAGAGTATAAATATTGCAAGTCTTCTCATTTATATTTATACTATGAAAATATTGTGAATAACCAATTCTATCTTCATTTCCTTGAATTTTTAAATTAGTTATATCTTTAAATTTAAAGATAACTAGCTCATTTTCAATTCTAAAGACATACTGATCTTTAAGAATATAAGAAAATGTATGGACTTTATGTCCATAAGGTATATTTAGGACTTTTTGTTGTTCCATAATATCTTAATTAAAACCTATAGATACAATAACTTATTATCATCTATAGGCTATCCCTTTTCTGTTCTGAAATAGGCTAAATACATCGAGGTAAATCAATGATTAATAATAATAAGGGGTTTGCCCTCTGAGACTCGAACTCAGGACCCTCTGCTTAAAAGGCAGATGCTCTAACCAACTGAGCTAAGGGCAAATATAAACCTTTACATATTCTAATTAATTTACTTACATTCTTTTCTTGTAATGTAAATATAATATAAAATATGCAAAAGTTTAACTATTACTTAGAAAAAAAGACTAATAATAATTAATCTTCAGCTTCTTGATCAAGAGTTGCATTACTATTATCAATATCTAGTAGATCTGAATTTGGATCAACACTTTCTCCTATAAGTTTTTCAAGCTCTGCAATAGAAAGATTTTCTACTTCTTTGTCTTTCTTCTGATTAATAAGTTTTTCATAACGAGCATTTCTCTTTTCTAATTCGTAGTTTACTTGTTTAATTTGCTCTAGTCTTTTTACATCTTTCGCAATCATGAACAGAATCTTGCGTTCTTCTGCATATTGTAACCCTAACTGAGTTACATTATCCTCAGATAGATAACTTTTTACTGTAGATTGCTCCATAATTTTGTCATATTCTACTAAAGCTTTATCTAAAAAGCTTGAGCTAAAGCCATATAACTCTGATACAGGGACTCTACCATAGTTCCCAGGTAATTGAACTGTAGTGTTTTCACGACTTGCAATTAGCAACTGTGTTGCTAGTTTTGATACGTTCATATAATTATAATGATTAAAAAATTGATTAGTTATTTTAACATTTTCTTCAGTTCATTAACTGAAAGATTACTTAATTTTTCTTCTTCTTGTTTCTGAATAAGAGCGTAGATTTTATCGTTATGCTCTTTAATTTGCTTTTGTTTGCTCTGTTCCATTTTTTCACCTTGTCTTATCTGCAAGATAGTAGATAAAACTTGGAACTTAAAATTGTTTGGATTGTTTTTGTTAGACAAAAATGAAGTAATGGTATTTGACTGTGCTTCATTGTATGTGTCTACAGCTAATTTATCAAGAATTTCAATCTTGATTTCAAATAGTTGTGAAATGCTTAATGGACCTTTTTCACTGTCTATTCTAAACTTATTTAATAAGCCTCTCAATAAAACGTTTTCTATATTTATCATATTTGTACTTTTAACATTCTTTTAAACTTACCATAAACTTTGACTACAATCTCGTCCTGAATACTAGAGGGAAAACCTAATCCAGCTAGGTGATTTTTTGATAATTGAACCTTCTTATATTCAGATAAAAATTGAATTTGCTTTCTAAACTTATATAAGCTAGGTATAAGCATATCGTTGTGGAAAGGTTTTAGTTTTTCATTAGGGAAACAATCCTTAATGAAAAACATATAATTCTTATTTCCTTTTTCTTTGCCACTCCAATAATTAGGACTAGGACAAATTAATTCTACTTGATGAAAACTACCAGTTTCAATATTCCAATGTTCAGTAACATTTTCAGAATGGGCTAGTTTGTGTTTAATAACATAATCGCCTTTTTCATCAAAAACTACTTGAACTACAGGGACAAATTTCTTTCTTGGTAAAGGATGTTTGTAAGTATAAGAAAATATCTCGTTTGCTATTTGAAACTCTGCTTTAAACCCTTTTGAGTTTCTTTCAGAATATTGATGTACTTTAAAGACAAATTCGGTATTTTTTAACTTATTTTTATCCTTAAAAACAATATTTTCAACAGCTTGATCATTTACTCTTTCATCTTGCTTTGGAGTTTGAATGTCAACGTCTAGCTTACCTTCATGAGTTGAAGAAAATTTTTTTCTAAAATTAATAGTTTCTGCTATTTTTCTAGAATTATTAGTAATATTGCAATGAGCATCAAGATCACTGTTATCAGTAGAATCTTTACCTGACCAAGCAATGCTAAATCTGATAAATCCTTCAATATCTCCACCAAGACTTTTTACAGTCTCAGCTATTTGAGAGACACCAGAATGTCCCCTTTTGTATGTCCAAGAGATAGGAGTATTAAGAATAGGCTTAGATTCTTGCCTTGGTTTAAATAAAGAAACTAAGTTATTAGTATGTCTATTCTCGAATAAAATCTCAACTTTACTGGCAGTCGGAAGAACCTCTTTTAGAAATTTTTCCATACTAATAGAGGAAAGTTTGTTAATATCAGCTCTCTTGAATCTTCCTGATCCTCCAGATCCAACTTCTTGAAAAATTTTCATTTCAGGAATTCCTTCTACATCTTGATTTTGATGTAGTATTAATTCAGGATCAATATCTCCTAAATGAACACCTTCAAAATCGAAAGAATTGTGGTATCCTTGTCCTGAAAGAACTTTATCCGCTTCTTGGAACTGTTTTTTAGTTACAAAACTTTTAGTTACTTTAAAGTTAGCAGGATCAACTCTTTTATTCCAAGAGTTAATACAATCTGTAACTTTTTTACCTTCTTCAATTTCTCTACATAGAACTCCGACTAAAGAACTTCTAAATCTAGAATTATCTCTACAAGATAAAGTGAGATATATCTCTTCTTGTCTAGAATTTAGATTGTCCCAGTAACTCCTTTGCTCTAACTGAGATTGTATCATTTGGGGATATTGTTCAGGAAACTTTAAAAATCCTTCGTTGAATAAGCTTGATACTAATTCTAAAGTTTCAATAGAAATTTGTTCAAATCCTTTTCGTATATTAGTCTTATTATCTCTATATTGAGAAATAATAGAGTTTTGAGTCATTGAAGTAGTATCAATATATTCTTTTGGTACTACTAAAGAGAAGTGATTAAACTCAACAACTTGATTTGGTCTTATTCTAGAGTTAGAGTATTTCTCTGCTTCTTCTCTGGTATATCTCTTTTTATTGCTTGATATTCCTAATGTATAGCTAGATTTACCAGTTCTTCTTGTTTTCTCGTACTTGAATTCTAGTAAATTATTTAAAGTTTCTACAAATATTGTATCTAACTTACATCTTTCAATGTAAGTGGACATAGCAATAAACGATTTCTCATATATCGTTTGACTTGCTTCAGAAAAGTTGAAAATTGATCTAGCTCTATAACCAGGATAGACAAGAACTAAATTTCCATACCTTCTTAGAAAATCCTTGCATATCCTACAATTATGGGATGATGATGATGGATCTCTAAAGATAGGATTATCCTCTTCTGCAAGATTAGACAAATATAATTCCCATAGTTTTTCAGAATCAAACTTAGTAGTTACAAGAATTGCTCCTTCTTTTAATGCAGAGTCTATAAAACTCTGCATTAGTTTCATTAATTCTTTCATTAATTGTTCTTCTTAATTTCTATCAAAAAGTAATTTCGTAATTCAGTTAAGTAAGAGTAAATGGAAAAAGCACTTGCTGCTACTCCATCAGATTTATTGGATATTTGACAAATAGATCCAACTTCTGATGTAAGATCATTTAATAATTGAAAAAGATCAACTATTAAATTCTCACATTCCAATTCTTTTACTGTTTTGTCAATCTCTACTGTTTGTAGAAAAAGATCCACAATAAAGTCGTCATTTTTGTCAAGAGAATGGGCTGAAATAATAGTATAGATCTCACAATAGTGGATGAGTATTTTTTCTAGTAAAGTCTTAATAAGACTTCCTTCGCGAGATTTAAAATGATTGTTAGCATAAACCCAGTATGCTGACAATCTTTTTATGTTCTTTTCCATAAAGTATGCAATATATTTTTAAATAAATATCTTAAAGATAATGCAGGTTTAGTTTCATTAGCAAAAAACATTTCTATTGCTCTATAAGCAATGTAATAATCTGAACAATTATGATAAGATGAGGTATTTTGTAATGCTCTAAAAAATTGATTCAAAGTATAAAAACTACACCCAACATGAATTGTCTTCTGATTTTTAAAAGCTATAATTATTCTATTACTAGTACCAAAAGGTCCTAGAATCAAATAGTCATTATTGGAATTAATAATTAAAGTTTTAGAATGAGACCCATTCATTATAAGTCTTTCAACTACCATTCTTGTATCGAGTTTATTGTCTACTTTGATATTACTAAGTGTACAAAAATCTATACTTGAGTGTTTTATATTTGATTCTTCAACAGTTGAATGAGAAATTCTAGAATCTAAAATATTACTATTAAAAATATATGAATCCTTTATACTACTAAGATCAATCCAAGAAGATCTAATATCACAATTCGATATACCACTTAAACTTACAGTTGAATCTAATACAATACAATTAGAAAGACAACTAGAATAGACTTTTGAATCACTTCTGACCCAAAAATTGTTAGAATATGGATTTAAATCAGATACCCAACCTCCTTTTTGATCTATACTTATACTATAAGGTTGAACAAAGCAAATTGTAAAGGATTTTGTACAAACTAATTGATAATATTTAATATTGTCAATTTCTTTTGAGACATCTAAGTCAATAGATACAAATTCGTTGATTGCTTTAAGATTACTCATATACCTTTATTTTTCTTTTTGGAACTCCAATGTTACCATTTGGATAACCTTCTAAGTAAACTTTGTAGTAATCTGAACCTACATGCTTTTTAATGAACGCTGTTCTCCACTCGTTTCCTCTTTTTACTAATACTTTTTGTCCTACTTTCATATGACTATTATTAAATTGTTTGTGGGCCTGACAGGACTCGAACCTGTGATCTTCTCTTTATGAGAGAGCTGCTTTAACCAACTAAGCTACAGGCCCTTTAATAGTTTATCGTTTACTATTTAAAAATATGTCATGAACTATAGTATATAACTCACAAAAAATTTCATACCAACCATTAGAGTGACCTTTATTATATGCATATTGATATGCATTATCTCTATACATTTCAGGTATAGAATATAATCCTGCTTCTTTTTTTATTAGTTCTTCAATCTCATTATCAATTATTGATATTTTATTATCCAACTGAGATATTAAACTTTTTTCCTGTTTATTATAATCTTTTAATTGATTTCTATAAACTTCAAGTTCTTCAATAGTAGGTGATTTACTATTTAAAATAGGTTTTTTTCTTCTTTGTAAAGAATATCTTTTGTTTTGTAATTCTTTAGATTCAGTAAGTAGTTTCTGTAATTTTATATTAAAGTCCATAATATTAATATTTGTCAGCCATAAAGGAATCGAACCTCTACTTCCACTTAATAAGATGTGGCGTTCTACCATTAAACTATAGGCTGAAAATCAAGAGAGATCAATCTAAACTAATAGATGTTAATGTCTCCCTTGACTTTAATTGGGTGAACTAAACCAGCCTAAGCTGAAAACCAAAGAAAGGAAAAACCATTCTCGACTAGAAGAAATTATTATTTCCTTTTCTTTGGCTATGATGCTTAAAAATATTAACCAATATATACAAAATCATCTCCTAAGAGAATCCTTGTAGCTATTACTACTCAAAATACTTTTCTACAGTTGGAACTATAATTTTAAAACTATTGTCTTTATTGTATTCTTTAATAATAGCTTCTTTAAACTGTTCTAAAGAATAAAAAGAAGAATCTAAGGCAATTAACTTATCTCTTTTAAAAAGAGAAATAAATTTATTGTTTAAACCTAGTGGTCCAATAGTTAAATAGTCCTTTGGACTTCTTATTTTGATTTTTTCTTGTTAAAATCTTCTTTAGGACTTCTAATATATCGATAGTAATTATTTATATCTACTATATCGATATTGCACAAGAAACTATGTAATACTCTTGGACAATAAATAGTAGAGTGTATAATTTGACTATTGTATACTTGAAATACCTGTGCAATAGAGTTTTCTATATGAGAATTTACTATGATTACTTCATCAATATATGGCATATAATATATTTCACTATTCTCTATATTACAGCTATACACTTCTGAGTTAATTATAATACTATCCTTTAATAAAGTATTTCTAGCTATACTATATTTACAGACCCAAAAAACATTTGATAGAATTTGATTTAATAACCGCAAGGTTTACTATAGCTTCTTTTGTGGATTCTTTCATGTTTTTTTATTAGTATCCGGCATAACTGTTTTGACACCCAAGTCTTTCCGTAGCTCTTCAATAACTAAACCAAGCTGCTTGTACGCTTCCTCGGCCTGTTCCAAATTGAATGAAGCGCCCCCTTTATCTACTTGAGCCTTAGGGTGTATTTCTATCACTACATAGTTTTTCGTAGTCCTGAGAATAACCTCGTTT
>SPKZ01001248.1_pt1 | contig 26275 bp, 22 predicted proteins | sample 2456571 | NCBI WGS metagenome assembly SPKZ01 (sample SAMN11192286, study PRJNA482655) | marine metagenome | biome: ENVO:00000447; feature: ENVO:00000244|ENVO:00000211|ENVO:00000569|ENVO:00002023; material: ENVO:00002151; isolation source: ocean water from marine abyssalpelagic zone ... | reverse complement strand
TTAATTCCGTTACTTCAAGTATTTTTTCGATTTTAGAGAGGTCAAGATTAAGACGCTCTGCATTTTTTTGGATCACTAGCTCTGTACTCAAAATCAAGTCAACTCTCTTTTTAAATAACATCCCGAGACTCTGCGAGTCCTTAACTAGCTTATAAAAATACAAAAAGTTGTTTTTCTCTAAAAATGCAGCCGAGTTATATGAGTTTGAAGCTGCAACAGTTAACGTTTTTAGTTGCTCTAATGACCTAATTGGTATGGTGTCATTAGAATTCAGTCGCCAAAAATAAAAGCGCTCAGTTTTTATTTTTCCAATCCAATGAAATTTATGTTCCCGGTCAGCCGTTCGGGCTATTGAATAAATCATCACATCGGGGGTATTCAAAGCAATTAGGTAAGCTCTTGCCCAAGGTAATAATGATGTAGAATATTTATCCTGCGTGATTTTAAATAATGCATCAACTATTTCAACACTAGCACCCGACAAAGCACCTTTTTCGGTTATAAACTGAAATGGTTGAAGAGTTTCAGTGACTACTTCAATTTTTTCAGCGCGGCTATCGCCACTAAGTAACGAAAGGCTCACCGCGACAACAAAATAGAATGTTAATATCATGCCACACATCAAATATTCAACCCACCATATAAGTACCGGTACCAAATGCAATATGTTCACCTAGTTCATTATGCAACTCCATCCGGGCGACAGCAACTTTATTGCCAGCTCGGATTACTTTTGCCGTGGCGATAAATTCTTGACCACGACCGGGGCGCAGATAATCAACCCGTAAATCGATTGTTCCAAGATTTTGTAATCGCTGCATAATCGCCTCTTGTGATAATGGTAAGGTCATATCTTCCAACACTTGGGCAAACACCATCATTCCGCCGGCAACATCTAAAATGGTTGCCGTGACACCACCGTGTAAAATACCATGAACAGGATTACCGATCAGCTCTGGTTTCATCGCCAAGCGTAATTCAATATGATCTTTTTGGTATTTAACTATTTCAAGACCAATCAATAAATGAAATGGCATTTGATGGCCAAAGAATTGCGCGATCATCTCACGTATATCCTTGGTCGTTAGCGGCTTACTCATGGCAATTCCTTTGTTATAAAAATGTAACAGCATTACATCCTAGATAAAACAGTTAGTTTAAACAAGCATTTTAATGAGACAACGACCGCTCACTGATTTAAACTGTCTATCCCAAATATAAAGGCAGTATTCGTAGTGACCCAACCACAGCCCACATCACCCCAACAAATTCTTAGCCAAGTATTTGGTTATAGTGAATTTCGCGCTGGCCAATTAGACATCATTAATTGTGCCCTCGCTAAGCAAGATTGCTTGGTGATCATGCCAACGGGTGGCGGTAAGTCATTGTGCTTTCAAATTCCAGCGCTGTTAATGCCTGGACTGACCATAGTAGTGTCACCGCTCATATCGTTAATGAAAGACCAAGTTGATAGTTTGCAAGCTAATGGGATTAATGCTGCCTACCTTAACTCAAGTCAGAGTCGTGAAGAGTCGATGGCTATTCTTAACGCGATGCAATTTGGTGAAATTAAACTGATTTACGTTGCACCAGAACGTTTAATGCAACACAGCTTCTTAGAGCGGGTTCAACAACTCGATGTCTCATTAGTGGCGGTTGATGAAGCGCACTGTATTTCGCAATGGGGTCATGATTTTAGACCTGAATATGCAATGCTCGGACAAATCAAAACTTTACTGCCGCAAGCATCAGTAATGGCGTTAACCGCCACAGCGGATGAAGCGACCCGAGAAGAAATTGTCAGCCGCCTTAATTTACAAAATCACCATTACCATCAGGCTAGTTTCGATCGCCCGAATATTCGCTATACCCTGTATGAAAAATACAAACCTTTTGCCCAATTGCAGCAATATTTAAAAACCCAGCAGGATAATTCAGGGATCATTTATTGCACCACCCGTAAGCAGGTTGAAGAAATTGCCTTTAAGTTACAACAGCAAAAATTAAAGGTCATGGCTTACCACGGTGGAATGGAACATCGTGATCGCCAACAAGTTCAAGAAGACTTTATTCGTGGCAATCTCGATATTGTAGTCGCGACAGTCGCTTTTGGGATGGGGATTGATAAACCCGACGTTCGTTTTGTGATGCATTATAATATCCCCAAGAATATCGAGTCCTACTATCAAGAAACCGGCCGTGCCGGTCGTGATGGCATGGCTGCTGAAGCGGTGATGTTATTTGACCCAGCCGATATTGGTCGAGTCAGATTCTTGATTGAACAAGGTAATAACCCACACCAGCAACAAGTAGAACATCAAAAACTTAATGCGATGGCTGCCTTTGCTGAAGCACAAACCTGTCGTCGCCAAGTATTGCTCCATTATTTTGGCGAATATGGTACTTCAAAATGTGGCAACTGCGATATTTGTCTCGATCCACCGTCACATTTTGACGGCTCAACAGTCGCTAGAAAAGCGCTATCTTGTGTTTATCGGGTTAAACAAAGCTTTGGGGTCGGTTATGTCATTGAAATATTACGCGGCTCTAAAAACCAGCGCTTACTCGATTATGGTCATGATAAATTATCGACCTACGGCATTGGTGTCGAGCACAGTGGTGAGTATTGGTTAAGTATATTCCGTCAGTTAATTCATTTAGGCTACTTACGCCAAGATATTACCCGTAGTTCTATTTTGGTGCTCACCCAAGCGGCCCGCGCCGTGCTAAAAGGCGAAGTAGATGTCGAATTAGCCGTGCCTCGCTTACAAGCAATCAGCAAGGGTAGCAGTAAACGATCGCGCAAAGACGATTATAATTATGACGAAGTATTATTTGGCCAATTGCGGAAACTGCGGAAAAAATTGGCCGATGAAGCCGGTAAACCACCCTATGTTATTTTTAATGATGCCAGCCTAGCTGAAATGGCAGAACAACAACCACAATCTCCATTCGAGTTTTTGAAAATCAATGGTGTAGGTGATAGTAAATTAGAAAAATTTGGCGATGATTTCTTAGCAATCATTCGCCAGTATCAGATAGGATGTTAGTTTAAACACCCTAGCAGTGATATAAAAAAGGTCACCATTGGTGACCTTAACAACACACTAATGACCAATGTTTTTATCTAAAAAGGTTAGCATTTTTTGGTAAAGATCTTTTCTGTTTTCTTCTTTGTAGAAACCATGAGCTTCTTTTTTCTTGGTTAACCACTGGTATTTTTTACCTGCTTTATCTAATGATTTTTTCAACAGTAATGCATGATCATAATGTGCTCGAATATCCTTTTCACCATGAACAATAAACAAATCAGCTTTAATTTTATCGACATGACGCGCTGGCGAAAACATGTCTAACTGTGCTTTATCATCGCCCAGCACTTTACTTAAGAAATTTTGCCCGTATTTCATATCAGCGATATCGCCTTTTTCAAACATCAGATCCATATCATAAATACCGACATAACCGATCGCACATTTATAAAGTTCTGGCTCTTTAACGACACTCATTAACGACGCATAACCACCAAAAGAAGCACCATAAATACAAATTCTATTTTTATCAGCTATCCCTTCTTTAATCGCCCAATTAGTAGCATCGGTAATATCATTCATAATATTCCCGCCCCATTGACGATAACCTAGTGCTTGAAATTTTGCGCCATAGCCACCACTACCACGGAAATTGACCTTTAACACCGCGTAGCCCCTACTCGCTAATAATTGGACATCGTCATCATAAGTCCAATAGTCACGAGGACCATGTGGGCCACCATGCGGTAATACAACCATTGGTAAGTTATTTTCTTCACCCTTAGGAATTGTAATAAAGCCATGGATTATTAAACCATCTCGGCTTTTAAAACTAAAAGCATCAGTTTGAGCAAGACGACTTTGATCTAGCCAAGGCTTCGATTTCATCAATTCACTCATTGATTTAGTTTTAGTCTTAAATAAATAGAAAATACCTGGCTGTTTATCCGATCGAACTCTAATCGTCATTAGTTCATTATCACGGGTCGTACTGGTAATCTTTACTTGCATATTAGGAAAAGCAGCGACCATCGCTGGATACCACTTACCCAGTGGGTGTGTTTTGTCAATTACGGTCACTTTTGAATAATTTGGCTCAAAATGAACCGCAAAAACTTGACCATCGCGATCCTTATCAATCCCATTAATATCAACAATATCGTGACCGGCAACAAATGTAAGCTGTTTGCTCTTTAAATCGTATAAGTAGAGTTTACTCGGTGCATTGACAGAACTTTTTTTCATATATACTTTTTGATTATCTAGCGAGAAACTAACCGGTGTTAAACCACCATCATCCTCGTAAAAACTATCGGTTAAGACCCAATCTTCACCTTTCTTCTTTCGGGAATAAATGACAATTTTGTTATTTTCAGAAGCAACAGGTCCCATCACAATTCTAACTTCACCGCTATTATCAGCGACAAATTGACCATTAGGGATCGGAGACTTAGCCAAGCGACGTGTTTTGCCACTGTAAACGTTTAATCTTAAAGCTTCGGTATATTTAGAGCTGGACTTGTTGACCGCAATAGAAGAAATAACGATATGCTTAGGATCGTCAGGCAATAAATTCAACACCCGCATCACATCAATACTTGGGTTAATCAGCATTCCACCTTTTGTTTTATAACCAAATATTAATTTCTTTTTTGAGCCATCGGCATTCATCGCATAAACATTGCCAGTTGGTGAAGGTCGATCAAGCGATCCAAATTTCTGAATGACATTAACCGCAAACCTTTCATCATTTAGCCAAAAGAAATAACCTGGAGCTTCATTGCCTTTAAAACCTAATATTGCTGTCGTTTTCATCGTTATGCGATTAATTACCACGACAATTCTTTTACTCTCCTGATTCGTCATTTCTGCAGCAATATATTTTCCCGTCGGCGATAATTTTATCTGATGGAATGTTGAGTGTTTAGAAAAGTGCTCAATAGGAATTAAATTTTTAGCATATAAACTCGTGCTAAAAATAAATAATATGGTGAGAATGTATATTCTAGATAACATCAAACATGTCCTTTTTATAAATAATGTTAATTAACAGTTGCTAGTATAATCAATCGCAACAGAATTAATACAATATCTTAACCCTGTTTGGGTCGGACCATCGTTAAAAACATGGCCTAAGTGAGCGTCGCAATTGGCACAGCAAACTTCCGTGCGTTGCATACCATGGCTATTATCTACAATCAATTTCACTTGGCTGTTATCCATCACATCATCAAAGCTTGGCCAACCACAACCGCTATCAAACTGGTTGGTGGCATCAAATAGTTCATTAGAGCAACAAACACAACGATAGAAACCCTTACTTTTACACACTAGCCATTGCCCTGAAAATGGTTGTTCTGTGCCTTTTTCACGACAGACATGGTATTGCTCTGACGTTAATACTTCTTTCCAATGGTCATCATTCATTTTGAAATCTCAGGTTATAGTTTTTAGGTTAGTATTTTTAGACCTTAGGCTAATAGCGATTAGCCTAATTCATACGTTATATTGACCTTATAATTATTTTATCGTGTTAAGTCAATAAAAGCATTTGACTATCGACCCATTGCACGGTACAAATAACAAGCTTTAAACATATAATTAACAATAAAGAATCAATACTATGATTTTACACCACAGCATTTTAGATTTACTACTGCTCCTGCCACAACGTTGTGCGGGCTCTTAGTGCTGTAGGTTATTAAACTGAACACTTGAAACCCGCATCCGATGCGGGTTTTTTTATTTCTAAATTTTAGCAATGTGCATTAATCAATTAAGGAAAGCGACAATGTCTGATCAAGTCATCATTTTTGACACTACATTACGCGATGGCGAGCAAGCCTTGGCGGCCAGTTTAACGGTAAAAGAAAAGTTACAAATAGCACTAGCACTGGAACGCTTAGGAGTCGATGTCATGGAAGTGGGTTTTCCTGTGTCATCACCTGGTGACTTTGAGTCGGTGCAAACCATTGCTAAAACAGTAAAGAATAGTATTTGTGCGGGGCTATCGCGCGCGGTCAAAGCTGATATTGATGCTTGTGCCCAATCGCTTAAAGTGGCCGATCAGTTCCGTATTCACACCTTTATTTCAACCTCGACGATTCACGTTGAAAGTAAGTTGAAGCGCAGTTTTGATGATGTATTAGAAATGGCTGTTAGTGCAGTCAAATACGCCCGTAACTTTACCGACGATGTTGAATTTTCCTGTGAAGATGCAGGGAGAACACCGATCGATAATTTATGTCGGATGGTTGAACAAGCGATAAAAGCCGGTGCAACGACCATTAACATTCCCGATACCGTGGGTTATACCATTCCCAGTGAGTTTGCAGGAATCATTAAAATGCTTTACAACCGGGTTCCTAATATTGATCAAGCGGTCATTTCAGTCCATTGTCATGATGATTTAGGCATGTCAGTAGCCAACTCCATTAGTGCCATCGAAATGGGCGCGCGTCAGATCGAATGTACCATTAATGGCATCGGCGAGCGTGCCGGTAACTGTTCACTAGAAGAAGTCGCGATGATCTTAAGCTTACGCAAAGATATCATGGGCGTCACCACCAATATCAAAACCCAAGAGATTTATCGTACCTCCCAATTAGTCAGTCAAATTTGTAATATGGTGGTACAACCGAACAAAGCTATTGTTGGCAGCAATGCGTTTTCCCATTCCTCCGGCATTCATCAAGATGGCATGTTAAAAGCTAAAAACACTTATGAAATAATGACTCCCGCGTCAATCGGTCAACCGGAAAAATCCTTAAACATGACGTCTCGTTCTGGCCGCCATGTCATTAAACACCGGATGGCCGAATTGGGTTATCAGGAAAGTGATTTTGACCTTAATGACTTGTACGATTCATTTGTGCGCCTCGCGGATAAAAAAGGTCAAGTATTCGATTATGACTTAGAAGCCTTATTGTTCTTTAATCAACAAAAAGACGAGAATGATTATTACAAGTTAGGCTATCTAAGTGCCCATTCGGGTTCCGGTATGGTTTCAACCGCTAGTGTTAAGTTAATTATTGGTGAAAAAGAATTTATTGAAGCTGCAACCGGAAATGGACCCGTAGAAGCGGCTTATAAGGCGATTAACCAAATTACAGATACCAACATTGAGATCATTGATTACTCGTTAGAGTCAAAAGGCGAAGGGGAAAACGCCCTCGGTCAAGTCGACATTGTCGCTAAATATAACGGTCAAAATTTCCACGGTATGGGCCTCGCGACCGATGTCGTTCACGCATCAGTTCGCGCTTTACTCCATGTGTTGAACTTGGTACATCGCGCAGATTTAGTGGCAGATAAAAAACAACAAATACAACAAAACGTCGCCAGTATTTAATCAAATTTTAATTTTAACCATAGGAATATAATGAGCAATTCTACCTACAACATCGCAGTACTTGCTGGCGACGGCATTGGCCCTGAAGTCATGGCAGAGGCGATTAAAGTATTAGCCGCTGTGCAACAGAAGTTTGGCTTCACTCTTAACTATAACGAGTTACCCGTGGGTGGTTATGCTATAGATCACCACGGTATGCCGTTACCACCACACACTCTAAAGGGTTGTGAAGAGTCTGATGCCATCTTGTTTGGTTCGGTTGGTGGGCCTCAGTGGACTCATTTGGCCCCAGATGACCAGCCGGAACGTGGCGCGCTATTGCCATTACGAGGGCATTTTGGATTGTTCTGTAATTTACGCCCGGCACGGATTTATTCACAACTTGCACAATTATCACCATTACGGGCCGACATATCAGCCCGTGGCTTTGATATTTTATGTGTCCGAGAACTAACCGGCGGCATATATTTTGGTGATAAAGGCCGTAGCGGCGAAGGTGAAGATGTGTCGGCATTCGACACTATGCGCTATAGCCGTAAAGAAATTATTCGAATTGCTCGGATTGCGTTTGAATCGGCACGAGAACGCCGCGGCAAAGTTACCTCGGTCGACAAAGCGAATGTATTAGCGTGCTCCGTGTTATGGCGTGAAGTGGTTGAAGAAATCGCCACAGAATATCCAGATGTCGAACTTGAACATATTTATATTGATAATGCTGCGATGCAAATGATCCGCGATCCGTCACAATTTGATGTGTTGTTATGCTCTAATTTAATGGGCGATATCTTATCCGACGAATGTGCGATGATCACCGGCTCAATGGGCTTGTTACCGTCGGCCAGCCTTAACGCTGCAGGTTTTGGAATGTATGAACCTGCCGGAGGCAGTGCACCCGATATTGCCGGACAAGGCATTGCTAATCCAATTGCACAAATTTTGTCAGCGGCGATGTTATTACGCTTTAGTCTAAAGTTAGATGATGCCGCAGCAGCGATTGAGGCAGCAATTATCAGCGCCCTTGAAAATGGTTATTTGACCCGCGAGTTAGCACCACAAGCGAGTGATGCTAAATCCACCAGCGAAATGGGTGATTTTATTGCTCAAGTAATTCTAGAAGGACAGCAATAATGGCACAGACCCTCTATGACAAAATTTGGCAAGACCATATCGTACGTGATGAAGTAAACGAAACGCCGCTAATTTATATTGACTGCCATTTAGTGCACGAAGTGACTTCACCACAAGCATTCTCGGGATTGAAAACCAATAATAGGCCACTGCGCCATGTCGATAAAACCTTTGCCACCATGGATCATAACACCTCGACTAAATCACGATCTCTGGATGCTTGTAGCCCTCAAGCACGGATTCAAATTGAAACCCTAACCGATAACTGTGATGAGTTTGGAGTCCAATTATACGATATTAACAACATCAACCAAGGTATTGTCCATGTCATGGGGCCGGAACAAGGGATGACGCTACCTGGCACCACGATTGTTTGTGGTGATTCCCATACCGCCACTCATGGTGCGTTCGGTGCCCTGGCCTTTGGCATTGGCACCTCAGAAGTTGAGCATGTCATGGCAACTCAAACCTTAAAACAGCATAAAGCCAAGTCGATGAAAATAGAAATTACCGGTGAAGTAGCACCGGGCATTAGCGCCAAAGATATTGTGCTGGCCATTATCGGAAAAATAGGCGCTGCCGGCGGCACAGGTTATATCTTGGAATATTGTGGCCAAGCCATCGAGACGTTGTCGATGGAAGCACGTATGACCATCTGTAATATGAGCATTGAATGTGGCGCAAAAGCAGGCATGATAGCACCGGATCAAATCACCTTCGACTACCTTGAAGGTCGCCCTCATGCACCAAAAGGACAGGATTGGATTGACGCGGTCAACTATTGGAAGACCTTAAAAACCGATAGTGATGCGGTGTTCGACGCGATCATTACCTTAAAAGGCGAAGACATTGCACCCCAACTCACTTGGGGCACTAATCCTGGTCAAGTGATTGGGATTGATCAATTAATTCCTTCACCACAAGATTTTAGTGAAAGTGTTGAATCGGATTCTGCGCAACAGGCGTTGGAGTATATGGCGTTGTCTGCCGGGCAATCACTAACCGACGTCTGTATCGACAAAGTATTTATTGGCTCATGTACCAACAGCCGGATAGAAGACTTACGGGCGGCTGCCGCTATCGCCGAAGGTAAACATGTCGCCGCAACGGTTAACGCAATCGTCGTACCGGGCTCCGGTTTAGTAAAAGCACAAGCAGAAAAAGAAGGCCTCGATAAAATATTTATTGCCGCTGGTTTTGAATGGCGCTTACCGGGTTGCTCAATGTGCTTAGCGATGAATGACGATCGCTTAGAGCCATATGAACGTTGTGCATCCACCAGTAATCGTAATTTTGAAGGCCGTCAAGGTCGTTTAAGTCGCACCCACTTAGTTAGCCCTGCGATGGCAGCAGCAGCGGCTTGTGCTGGTCATTTTGTTGATATTCGTGATTTTAAATAGGATTGTATAATGAGTAAGTTTATAAAACACCAAGGGCTAACAATCCCGTTAGATATCGCGAACATCGATACCGACCAAATCATTCCTAAACAATTCTTATCGAAAATTACCCGCGATGGCTTTGGCGTACATTTATTTCATGATTGGCGCTATCTAGATCTCGCTGGTGAACAACCGAACCCAGAATTTAATCTTAATAAGCCTCAATTTAGTGGTGGTAGCATTTTACTAACCCGTGAGAATTTTGGTTGTGGCTCTAGCCGTGAACACGCACCGTGGGCACTAGCGGACTTTGGGTTTAAAGCCGTTATCGCGTCGAGTTTTGCCGATATTTTTTACGGTAATGCAATTAATAACGGCTTAATACCGGTGCGTTTAGCCGAGGATGAGATCGACCAACTATTCGCCCAAACTAAGAACGGTAGCGAGATCACGGTCGATTTATCTCAATTAACAGTCACAGCCCCCGACGGTAGTCAATTCAGCTTTGAGATTAATACCTTTCAACGGGAATGTTTATTGAAGGGATTAGACTCGATCGGTTGGACCTTACAGCATCTTGATCAGATTAAATCCTATGAGGACACTATTCCGGCCTGGCGTAGATAGTCACATGGTAAATAAAAAGGGCTGCAATTCGCAGCCCTTTTCTATGCTTCCCAAGAGAGTTTTTTATAACTGGCCTGTTGAATTAAAAAACTGTCTATTTCATCACGAGTACCGTAGCTTTGTGTCACTTCACCCTGAATCCAATCACAGCCCATTTCTTGCAACTGCAACATTTGTGATAATTTCCGCACCCCAATCGCTGTCACGGTCATATCCAGTGCCTTAGCCATGGCAATCATTCCTTGAATAAGTTTAGAGGCATTAGGATCATCTTCCAGCTGAGAGATGTAATCTTTCGATATCTTTAATCCTGAAAATGGGAAATTATGTAAATCAGAAATATAAGCACCGCGCTCTCCGAACTTATCATAATGCAGTGCGACACCAAGTAAGGACAGCTCTTGTAGGATACCTTCCAAATCAATCCACTGGGTCGAAATGTAACTTAATGGTAACTCTAATATAAAGCGACTAGCTGGCAATTGGTGGCGTTGGATTATTTTTTCAATGTGCCGAGCAATGTCATAATCTCGCAATTGACCATGAGATAAATTTAAAGACAATTTCAAATTAACATAGCCTTGGTCACGCCAGTGCTTTAAGTCAATACAACTATTATCAAGTAACCACTCCCCTAAATCAGCCATTAGACCACTGGATTCAGCAACAGCATATATATCATCACCGCTGATCAAGCCATGCAATTTATGATGCCATTGTGGTTTAGCTTCCATCGCGACAATGTTATTAGTGGCAAGGTCTAAAATTGGTTGATATACCACTTCTAAGGTATCATTTCTTAATGCCGCGACAATATCTTGGCGTAAATTAAAATGCATAATTGCTTTGTCATTATCTTGCTCACCAAAGCTGCCAATTCTTTCGTTGGTCTGCCATGCTTGCTGCAGTGACGATTCAGCATTCAAAAACAAAGTATCGGCATCGCCGCCTTGTTCAGGATAATATGCAGTGCCTTGCTTAACTTCAAGGTCGTATGTTTGATCAGCCAGTACAATCGGCTGGGTATTAACCTTATCTATCTTCGCAACCACCACCTCTAATGCTCTGACGTTAGGCAGGTCAGGTAACAATATAGCTAATCTCGTTTGTGACATTCGAACGAGTGCGTCTTCACTACGCAATGCAGATTTGAGCATTTCAACATAGATAGTTAATATCTCATTACCTTTGACGACACTAAAATTATGTGAAAAGTCAATTATTTTGCTTATATCCAAATATATAACAGCAACGGTTAACTCTCGACGTCGAGCACGCCCGAGCATACTGTCGAGTCGATCTTTAGCCAGTATTTCATTAGCCAATCCTGTCGCAACATCGTAATTAGCAATATAAATCCCAGCTTTATTCATTTCCTTTTGCTGAGTAATATCTAAACTTAAACCAACAAAAAACTCTGTTTTCCCTTGATCGTCTAACACCGGCTTTATCGTGACATCGGCCCAGTAACTTGCCCCTGATTTTCTTAATTTTTTTAATATTCCACGCCAAATTTGCTGCTTATTAATAACCTCCAGCATGTTTTCAAACACGAATGGCTCATTGGTTTTATCGTTTAATATGGCAATATTCTTGCCGATAATACCACTGGATTTATGACCAGATTGTTGTTCGAATCCTTCATTAACATAAATTATTTTTCCTTTCGGATCGGTCACAAAGATTGAATAGACACTCATTTTATTCGCAATTTCGAGTGCCTTAACCCTTAATGGCACATCATTTGATTTAATCGACTCTATCGTCAGCAACAATCCTAAACTTTGATTTTCTTGATCCCTAATCGGCTGCTGTTTACAAACGATATGAACCACATGATCATTAATTTTTAATGTCTCTTTATGGCTCGATGCCGCCATCGGTGAAATTAACGCGATTAATTTTTCAGGCAACGCGCTTTTTGCCCGTTGTCCAATCAAGTTTTCTGAGGTTTTGCCAAGCAATGTCAGCATTTTATAGTTGATTCGGGTAATAACTCCCAATTGATCCATTAGTAATGCAGCCTCAGGCAGGCCATCAAATAATGCCGTGTTTAGATCATTAGTGTGCTGCAGCTGTTTCTTGTGTTCTTTTTGATCGGTAATATTGAAAATTTGAAGATGTAGCAGTGTCTTACCAGAAAATTGAACTGGGTTGACCTTAAACTCAACAAAACTAGGCTGGCCATTAGCCATGATAAAATCAAGGTTAAACTCACTCCCTTGTTCACTTTGTAAATTTTTTAATTCACTTAATAATTGTTGCTGTGGTAAATAACAAAGGTCTGATAAAAACATCTCTTTGAGTGTTATTTCATCAAGCCCACATAATACCTGAGCATGGTGATTGGCAGCGATAATGTTCAAATTTCTAGGTGTTAATAACATTTCAGCGACAGCTGACTGCTCAAATAAATGAAGGCTGTCTTGTAACAAGTCCTCTGACTCGACATGAAGATGAGTCACTCCATAGCATTTAAAGTCAGCGACACCAATAAGTTCAACGGTTAAATCAACCTTTTTGACCGCACCATCAGAAAAAGTTAACCACTGCTTAATCGACCCCGACTGCTTAAGGTGCTGACTAATCAATACTGAATGATCGCTGGGAACAAATTCAGATAAATGACGGTCAACAAGCTCCTGTGCTCGGTAGCCTGTTACTTTCAAAAACTCATTAGAGACACTACGAATAAGCCCTTGTTGATCCACTATCAACAAAAATGCCCTGTACATCTGACCTAAAATAACATCCTTGTCTTGCTCGCTAAGACTAGTAAGTTCAATCAATTGATTTTTCATCTTTTTTTCTACCCTGAAATTCCATCACTCATGTATAATTTACGATACGCTTTGTCCTTAAAACAAGTAAATACTATGAGCAACAATTATTTAACGTCTATCAATAACTTTACCTCAGCAGCTCCTAACAGGCAACTAGGATATTTAACGATACCATGGGAAATCACTTGGGATAATTTTTCCCAACAAGCCCAAAAATTAGTAATGGCTCTAGATGCTACAATCCTAACCAAAGAACAGGGTGCCGATTTATATCACTGGAGTATTAATTTTGAGGGCACAAGATTGAACTTATATTACGAAGACAATAGTGAAAGTTGTTGGCTAGAGACCGAGCGCCAGGCAGATCAAGAAGTATTAGACTTTATCGCGACCTTATTAGAGAAATAGATATGAGTACAGCACTCCATCAATGTAACGAAGATTACGCTTTATTGACCCCGCATCTCATTCTAGACGCTATTGAGTCAATCGGCGTCTTTCCAAGCTCTGGACTACTAGCACTTAATAGCTATGAGAACAGAGTCTACCAATTTAGTTGTGATGATAATAAAAGATATGTCGTTAAATTTTACCGACCTGGTCGTTGGAGTGATGCTCAAATTTTAGAAGAGCATCAATTTAGCATCGAACTTTTTGAACAAGAGCTACCGGTGGTACCGCCAGTGGTCATTAACGGTCATACACTTCATATTTACAGTGGGTTTTATTTTACCTTATTCCCCTGCCAAGGTGGGCGTCAATTTGAAGTAGATAATCTAGATCACCTCGAATGGGTTGGTCGTTTCATTGGCCGTATCCATCAGGTTGGATCAAGGCAATCCTTTAATCACCGGGTTTCTTTTGGGCTCGATAATTACCTCTATCAGCCACAGGAATTCCTCTTAACATACGATGGCGTTCCGAGCTATTTACGTGCGACTTTTAATTCAGATTTAAACCTGCTAATTAAACTCGCTAGCGAACAGCTGCAAGATTTTAACACTTTAGCAAACTTGCGTGTTCATGGTGATTGTCACCCCGGTAATATTCTATGGACTGATGCCGGACCACATTTTGTCGATTTAGATGACAGTGTTAATGGACCAGCGATCCAAGATTTATGGATGATGCTTAACGGAGAACGTCATAATCAAGTGCTGCAACTTGATATTTTACTGGAAGGTTATCAAGAATTTTATGACTTCGACATGAAAGAACTTCAGTTAATAGAGCCGCTTAGAACAATAAGAATGGTTAACTATATGTACTGGCTCGCTAAGCGCTGGCAAGATCCGGCATTTCCACGGAACTTTCCATGGTTTAACACAGACAAATACTGGGAAGAACAAGTGCTCGCGATCAAAGAGCAAATATTCACCCTTAGCCAACCAGCCCTTTGTTTACCAAGTCAATTTTGATAAGCTTATTACAAATTTTTAAGGACATACAATCAATGAGAAAGATTAGCGCACTATTAATTGCCATACTATTTAGCCCACTGGCTTTAGCTACCGAGTTCCTCGAAGGGGTTCATTACGATATTATCAATCAAGGTAAAGCGAGTAAAAGCTCGGAAATTGTCGAGTTTTTTTCATTCAAATGTGCAGCATGTTACCGTTTTGAACCGTTAGTGGACGATTTACAAAAAGTACTTCCTGCCAACATCAAATTTAAGAAAAATCATGTCGATTTTGTTGGTGGCGTTCAAGTCGGCGCTGAGCTAACTCAAATTTATGCGATTATTAACTTACTAAAAGTGAGCGAAAAAATGAATCCGGCATTATTCAATGCGATTCATAAGCAGCGTAAAACTTTCCCAGCATTAAGTGATTACAAAGCGTTCTTCGTTGCTAATGGGATTGACGGCGATAAATTTGATAAAGCAGCTAACAGCTTTATGGTAAAGACTCATGTTTCAAAAATGCAGCGTAACACCAAAAAACGTCAAATTACCGGTGTGCCAACTTTTGTTGTTAATAGTAAATATAAAGTAAATACTAAATCAATCACCAGTGCTGAAATGTTTGAAGAACTGATGCTATATTTAGCCAATAAACAAAGTTAATCTTTATGACCTTCATTCAGTGATAAAAAAAGCCGCTATTGCGGCTTTTTTTATTTTTATAGTGATGACTATTTTACAGCAATAAAACCAACAGCATCATAAACTTTAGCTAAGGTGATAGCAGCACGTTGCGACGCCCGCAGTGCAGAGTCCTTCATGATAGCCTGCAATGCAGTTTCGTCTTTACGCAATTCGAAATAACGTTGCTGTACTGGCTCAATAAACGATAGCACGGCATCAGCGGTATCTTTCTTAAGGTGCCCATACATTTTATCTTCATATTCAGGCACTAATTGCTCGACCGATTTACCGGTCGCACTAGACAGTAAAGTTAGTAAATTAGACACGCCGGGCTTATTGGCGACATCAAAATAGATCCGTGCTTGTTCATCGGAATCGGTCATCGCACGCTTTAATTTTTTAGCGATTTGCTTTGGTTCGTCCAATAACATAATAAAATTATTTGGATTATCATCAGACTTCGACATCTTCTTCGTCGGCTCTTGCAAGCTCATGATGCGTGCACCAACTTTTGGAATAAATGGTGTTGGCACTTTAAATACATCACCATAAAGATTATTAAAGCGAGCAGCAACGTCACGAGTTAACTCTAAATGCTGTTTTTGATCATCACCCACTGGCACTTTATCTGCTTGATAAAGCAAAATGTCAGCGGCCATTAATGCCGGATAACTAAACAGCCCGGCATTAATATTAGACGCATGAGTCTGAGATTTGTCTTTAAATTGAGTCATTCGATTCAATTCACCCATCTGGGTGTAACAATTCAATATCCACGCTAGCTGGGCATGCTCAGGCACTTGTGACTGAACAAATATCGTGCTTTTTTTAGGATCTAAACCACAAGCAATATACATCGCTAAACAATCAAATACCCGTTCGCGCATTAGTTTAGGATCTTGACGCACCGTTATTGCATGCAGATCGGCTAACATAAAAAAACAATCGTTCTCTTGCTGCATGGGTAGCCATTGGCTAATTGCGCCAATGTAATTACCAATCGTTAAACCACCCGAAGGTTGAATTCCACTTAATACGACAGGCTTAGCCCCTAACTCTTTTGACATAATCATTAATCTCTTGATTGCTCTACACTAGCTAATTGTTGACGCATTTGATCAACAACGACTTTATAATCCGGTTGATTGAAAATTGCTGAACCAGCCACAAACATATCTGCTCCGGCTGCTGCAATTTCAGCAATATTGTCGACTTTAACGCCACCATCAACTTGCAAACGAATATTTCGACCACTTTGGTCGATCAATTGACGAACCTGACGTAATTTATCTAAGGTTGATGGGATAAAACTTTGACCACCATAGCCTGGGTTAACTGACATCAATAGAATGACATCGAGTTTATCCATAATAAACTCTAGGCAGCTCAATGGGGTACCAGGATTCAAGACGACACCGGCTAGACAGCCCTGCTCTTTAATTAGTTGTAAAGTACGATCTAAATGCTGAGTCGCTTCCGGATGAAACGTAATAATTGATGCGCCAGCTTGAGCAAATTGAGGCACCAGAGCATCCACTGGGGACACCATTAAATGGACGTCGATCGGGGCCGTAATCCCATAATCTCGCAATGCCTTACAAATAGCAGGACCAAAGCTTAAAGCCGGAACATAACGATTGTCCATCACATCAAAGTGGACGACATCAGCACCAGCGGCTAATACCTTATCAACATCTTCGCCTAAACGGGCAAAATCGGCAGATAAAATAGAGGGGGCAATTTGGTAGTCAATCATTGCAATTCCAAGTCATTTGAAAAAGCGTGATTCTACAGGATGACAGCAGTATGGGCTAGTTTTTGTTCAAAGAGAAGCGTAATAATCTGATGGTTATTACGCTTCTTAAAGTTTATAGATCGAAATCAATTGAATAAGAGACAGCAACTAAATAACCTGATTCAACGGCGTTATCATCGACATCGGTTAACGATACCGAAAATGCACCTTTACTCAGACTGATGCCATAATCACTGTAGTCACCTCCGGCATAAAAACCAGAGCGACCGTAATAGAAGGCTAACTCAAGGTCTTTAGCCACTTCAAAGGCCAAATCAACAAAAACATAATCGGCATCGCCAAAGTCACCACCGGCATCAGAATCTACTAACACGTTATAACCAACCGTTAAAAACGCCCAATTAACACTGGCATAAATTTCGCTAAAATCGAGTTCGTCACCGCTTGGATAACCGTAATATAAATAACCAAAATCAATGGTAAATTGATCAACCTTGAAACTGTAGCCAGTATATAAGTCGACTTCTGAATTAGTGCTATCCCCAAAATCAACATTTGATAGCCAAGCACCAACATAAACACCAGAGCCATGTGCAAAATCAACACCGCCAGACACCGCTGTTTGATCCTTAGTTTGAGAAATACCACGCCAAATATAATTATTGGTCACGCTAACGTTAGCAGAAAGCCCTTCGACCGCAAAAACTACCGGGGCATGTAAAGAAAACAGTGCTAACAGCCCACCAACTAATAGTAATTTTCTCATTTTTATTCCTCATTAATAAATAATTATTTATCTTTACTAAAGCACAAACCAGACCAGATTTATTAACTGTTGATTTATATATGGTTATATAAAACCCTATAGCCTTCCACCTTTCATTTGCACAATTAAAGTGCAATAAAAGCCGTAGTGGTGCGCAAAATCACACTTCCGTCACAAACCATTAAGCACTCTCGATACTTTTAAGGTAAAATAGTCGGTCGAGCTAAAAATTAGGTCAAACTGGGTTTTTCAGCTATTCTATTTCTATGATTAACTAACTTTGAATGAGGGTCTATGTCATTAATTCAAAAACCACAACAGGATCCAGTAATCGACTGGTTTCTGTCGCAGTGTCATTTACATAAGTACCCGAAAAAAAGCACGTTAATCCATCGTGGTGATGCCGCCGATACTCTGTACTACATCGTTGAGGGCTCAGTCGCAGTCTTAATTAAAGACGAGCAAGGCAAAGAGATGATTTTGTCCTACTTATCTAAAGGCGATTTTTTAGGTGAAATGGCGCTATTTGAAGACGAACCAGAGCGAACAGCTTGGGTTAAGACTCGCGCGCCTTGTGTGATTGCTGAGGTATCTTTTACCCGATTTAAACAGTTAATTCAGGTCAATCCTGAAATATTAATGCGTTTAACAAAGCAAATCGCCGGTCGCTTACAAAATACCAGTGAAAAAGTCAGTGATTTAGCCTTTTTAGATGTCACTGGACGCATAGCACAGACTTTACTTAACCTGTGTAAGCAACCTGATGCGATGACTCACCCTGACGGTATGCAAATAAAAATTACTCGCCAAGAGATCGGACAAATTGTCAGTTGCTCACGTGAAACGGTCGGTAGAGTGCTAAAACTCCTTGAGGAGCAAGGCCTTATATCAGCCCATGGCAAAACAATTGTGGTATTTGGCACCCGCTAACCACTAACGCTCAGCTGATGTCATTGTTAGCTGAGCTATTATTTCCGTCGTCACAGGTCAGACCAACAGTAAATCATATCTTATTGATTATAAATACAAATAAAAAAAATAAGCTTAAAAGTTCGACACTTTAATCATTTATTTGAGCAAAAACTCTATACGAAAGCCCTTTCTATTGCTAACATCAAACTAACAAACGTTTCAAACAACCGTTTTGAAATAATAATAAATAGAATAGGGGTTACCATGCCAGAATATAAAGCGCCGTTAAAAGACATCGAATTCGTCATGAATGATGTGCTAAATTTTGAACAACATTACGCGAACCTGCCTGGTGGCGAAGAAGCAACACCAGACTTAGTGAATGCTATCTTAGTTGAAGCGGCAAAGTTTTCTGAAGAAATCTTATCCCCTATTAATCAAATTGGTGATCAACAAGGTTGTACTCGCCATGAAGATGGTAGCGTAACAACTCCTGACGGCTTTAAAGAAGCTTATCAGCAATATGTTGAAGGCGGATGGCCTTCTTTAGCACACGATGTTGAATTTGGTGGTCAAGGCCTACCGGAATCATTGGGCTCAGTGATTAGTGAAATGGTTGGTGCTGCAAACTGGTCTTGGGGCATGTACCCAGGTCTAAGCCATGGTTGTATGAACACCTTAAGCAGTCACGGAACACAAGAGCAAAAACAAGCCTACTTACCAAAATTAATCAGCGGTGAGTGGACTGGTACCATGTGTTTAACTGAACCGCATGCAGGCACAGATTTAGGTCTATTAAGAACTAAAGCAGAGCCAAACAATGATGGCAGTTATAACATCAGCGGTACCAAAATCTTTATTTCATCTGGTGAACACGATATGAGCGATAATATTGTTCACATCGTATTGGCTCGCCTACCCGGCGCGCCTAAAGGTACTAAAGGTATCTCTTTATTTATCGTGCCTAAATTTAATATCGATGCACAAGGCAACGTTGGCGATCGTAACGCGGTGACTTGTGGTTCGTTAGAACATAAAATGGGAATTCATGGTAACTCAACATGTGTGATGAATTTTGATGGCGCGAAAGGCTTCTTAATTGGCACAGAAAACCGTGGCTTAAACTGTATGTTTACTTTCATGAATACAGCACGTATTGGCACTGCAATTCAAGGTTTAACCGCAGCTGAAAGTTCATTCCAAGGCGCTTTAGCCTATGCTAAAGATCGTTTACAAATGCGTTCATTAAGCGGTGTTAAACAACCTGACTCTGTCGCTGACCCAATCATTGTTCACCCTGATGTTCGCCGGATGTTGTTAACTCAAAAGGCCTTTGCCGAAGGTAACCGTGCACTGCTTTACTTTGGTGCACAACAAAATGATATCGCTCACATGAGTGATAACGTTGAAGAACGTAAGCAAGCTGAAGATTTACTATCATTCTTAACTCCAATCATGAAAGCTTTCATGACTGAGACAGGTTTTGAATCAGCTAACCACGGTGTACAAGTATTCGGTGGTCACGGCTTTATAGCAGAATGGGGCATGGAACAAATTGTTCGTGACACTCGTATTGCGATGCTTTATGAAGGTACCACAGGTATTCAAGCACTTGATTTATTAGGTCGTAAAGTATTAATGAGCCAAGGTGAGTTATTAAAGAATTTCACCAAAATTGTTCATCAATTCGTTAAAGGCCAAGCGGATAACTCAGCGATGCAAGAATTCACTAAACCGTTAGCCGATTTGAATAAAGAATGGGGTGAACTAACGATGGAAGTTGGGATGAAAGCGATGCAAAACCAAGATGAAGTAGGTGCAGCGTCAGTTGATTACCTGATGTATTCTGGTTACGTCACGCTTGCTTACTTCTGGGCTAAAATGGCCGATGTTGCACAACGTAAGCTCACTGAAGGTGAAGGCAATGCCGCATTCTACCAAGCTAAAATTGAAACTGCTCGTTTCTATTTTGCACGTATCTTACCGCGTACTCTATCTCACGCTGCGATGGTTAAAGCGGGTAACAGCACGCTAGCTGCGATTGATGAAGCACACTTCTCATTCTAAGAAGTTATTAGTCAACCTCGGTTAGTTTAAAAACCGCATCATTACTCTAAAATAATAGTAATGGTGCGGTTTTTTTATAGTTAGTACGATGCCTTAATTACCGCATTCCGTGGGGTGATATGATCCTCACAAAAATTAAATAACTCAACATCGTAACCATTTTCATCGAGTAAGAGCACTCGATCCAGCAGCAACCAACGCTCAAGCAATTGCCGAAAGGCATGGGTCACTATCTCAATGCGGGCATTGATCAAACGGCGCTGTGATCCAGCTTGCTCATAGTGTGACAAATCAATACTTGGGGAAATAACAATCGCTTTTAGCGCGCTCGCCCAGGCACAAAATTGTTCAAAGTTACCCATCAACATCGATTGTTTAATCGCAGGTAAAGGCATATATTCGTCAACGCCTCGAATATCTCGCTGTAATAAATCAAATCCTAAACGCCATGTAATCTCAATGGTGCGAAATTTTTTAATCCGAGCACCAGCAACCACTGTTTTTTGCATCGAGAGATTCAAATCACGTTTAGACAATCGTAATTCACTGTCACCAGCAGCAGCTGATAATGACTGGTAATGATCGCTTCGAATTAAGTGATAACAACAAGGGGCTATCAGTAAATCTCGAGTTTTCGCCACGACAGCTTGCTGCAATAATGCCGTATGTAAATCGCCACAAGCATGTAATGCCACGGCTTGCTGTTGCTGTTGTAACAAACTATCAGTGATTGAGAAAACATCTGACTGCACAAATTGTTGAGTTAACTTAAATTTGTCACTGAGTAATTGCCCTTGCTGACATAAACTTTCTTGCCACTCAACGCTAGTGACAGTACGTTGCTGATGAAATGCAACAAGCCGTCCTAAATGCCCTTTTCCTGCGCACCACTCTAAAACATCGTCAGCACCTTGAGGCACCAGTGCTTCAAAGCGCTCAATTTGCTGCCACTTCCGTCCTTTGATCGCCGCTTTTAATCGATCGGGACAGGGAATAATTTTAGGACTAACTAACGCAAGCTCATCAATACAATCAATATTAAAATCAAAAAAAGGCGTGAAGGTGGTTCTGAGTAACTGATCATCGCTATCCAAAGATGCTAACTGATCAAACGATAAGCTATTTAAGAATGATGATAACGCTAAATTATCTGGCCAAGGAAGGGTGAGATGTTGAAACGGCAGTATTTGCCAATACTGCCGTGTTTCAGTTAAAACTTGATCAATGGCATTAAATTGCTGTTGATAATTCATTAACTCTCAATATTTTCGTCAACATCAGTTAAGTCGACTAACTCATCATCAGGCTGTAACCATTGGGTCATTACCGCAATAGCTTCGCTTTTACCGATAATCTTTAATGATGAAAATGCTTGGATCGTAATGTTACCACCAAACTCTTTACAGTCTTTACGGGCTTTTAGCACGGTAGCTTTGCGCGCACCGGACTTTAATTTGTCGCATTTAGTCAACAGGCCTAAGACCGGTAAATCACTGGCCACCGCCCATCGGATCATATTAACGTCAAGCTCTTTTAATGGATGCCGAATGTCCATCATAATAACCAAACCGCGTAAACATTGACGACTTTGTAAATACTCACTTAATGATTTTTGCCATTTTATTTTCATGTCCAACGGCACTTTTGCGAAACCATAACCCGGTAAATCGATCAAACGACGCTGTGGATCCAGTGAAAATATATTGATTAACTGAGTTCGACCAGGGGTTTTACTGGTACGTGCTAATGTTTTTTGACGAGTAATGGTATTTAGCGCGCTAGACTTGCCCGCATTAGAACGACCAGCAAAGGCAATCTCATAACCGAGATCGGCAGGCATGTGCATATGGGAAATATCCGGCGCACTCGTTAAAAATGTTGCGGCTTCGAAGTTGATTTTTAGATCTGACACAATTTTTGCTCCAAAAGTTCACTCAAAAGTCTATGAGCTGATTACTTTTTATTTATTTCATGTAGAATATATAGATTAGCTGTTACAGGAGAGTTTATCATGCCTGTGGAGCTTGTGAGCAATAGCAATCATATAAAACTGTAAAAAGTTGGGATGCCATGAAAAAAATAGCAATAGCACTATCGCTTTTAGTGAGCCTTGTCGGTACCGTAAACGCCACAGGTAATGCTGAAGCAGGAAAAAACAAAGCTGCCATGTGTACAGCATGTCACGGATCTGATGGCAATAGCCTTATTGATATGTATCCAAAACTTGCAGGACAACATGCTGATTACATCGTTAAACAACTTAGCGACTTTAAATCAGGCGCTCGAAAAGATCCAATCATGATGGGAATGGCAGCAGCGTTGTCACCTCAAGATATGGCAGATATCGGCGCTTATTACCAATCAATGCAAGTGACCGAAGGTACTTCAACCGAAGAATCTGTTCGCCTGGCTCAAGATTTGTATCGTGGTGGTGATATGGAGCGCAAAATTGCAGCCTGTATAGCTTGTCATGGACCTCGCGGTAATGGCAGTGGTTTAGCTAAGTTCCCTAAAATTTCTAATCAACATGCAAGCTATTTAGTTGCACAGCTGAAGAAATTCCGCAGTGGCGAACGCGCAAACGATCCACAATCAATGATGGGTGACACGGCAGCAAAATTAACGGATAGCGAAATCACCGCATTAGCAAACTACTTAGGTGGTTTACACTAATCAAGTGATTTGGTATTGAAAACCGCTCGGAGTAATACATTCCGAGCGGTTTTGATCATTTAAGTAAACCAATCACCGTATAACTACCCGATGTCGTTAAACTCACTTCAATGGGCTGATCTGTATTATTTTTCCAATACCAACCATGAACACCATCAAATGGTACTGTAATCGTTCCTGACATTTCTGGCGTCTTCGCTATTGCATAACTCTCAAAAAAGCCAGTAGTATCGCCCCTAGGCTCACCGTGAAGATCCACATATAATGTACTGCCATCATTAGTCTGCCATTGATATTTTATTTTCTGTCCTGCTAACATCTCAAATTTATATTCGATACCTCGGCGTGCAGGAACCGTCACCATCACCTTATCTTCTTGGGTTGTGTCTGGAGCCGTTGGTACGACTTCGCTGCTATCCTGATTATTTGGTGCTAGCTGAGTCAAACCTAACGTGTTGCCTAAGCCTGTTGGATCAATGCCATATTCAGCCGGTAGAATAAACAGCACTAAGCCTACTGCCGCAACCATCGATGAAATGATAGTCGCTTTAACTAATGTTTTAGTTGATTGTATTTGTTGTTTCATCATAGTAAACCAGAGTTAAAGTTAGTATTGATTAGATAACCTGTTATTTGATATCCAATTAACATCATGCCACCACTCATTAATAATGTATTGGCGGCGGTTGAGAAACGAGTAAAACTGCGATATTGACGCCAATAATTGATGAGTAAAATAACAAAAATTAACGCAATAAACTGACCAATTTCCACTCCGAGATTAAAAGCCAACAAATTAATCAATAAACTTTGCTGCTCTAAATTAAAATCTTGGATTTTAGTGGCTAAACCAAAGCCGTGAAATAAGCCAAAAATTAATACCGCCCATTTAGGATTCGGTCGACAGCTAAATAATCGTTCAAAGCCACCGAGATTATCAAAGCCTTTGTATAAAATTGAAAAGCCAATAATTGCATCAATCAGATAAGGGTTTATCTGAATATTATTTAAGACACCAAACAATAACGTTAAACTATGACCTAAGGTAAATAAACTAACATATAGCAAAACATCTTTTAGACGGTATAAAAAGAAGATCACACCCACCAAGAACAATAAATGATCATAACCGGTAATCATGTGTTTAGCGCCAATATAAACAAAAGACGCGAACTCAACCCCTGTCGACTGAACTAAAAACGCTTTGGTATTTTCATCAACACCATGGGCAAAGATCGATGAGCTATTCATCAACAATAATACAAATATAGAGCATAAATATGCAAAACGTTTAGGGGTGAAAAAACAAATCATTAACAGCCTTATTATTAAAAAGAAGAACTCAAAGATACCATATAATTTCAGTTCACATAGAGAAACCCCAAACTAGTATAATTTAAAATAGAATAAACGTTTGAATGTAAAGCTCAAAAATCAAACTATATTCGTACAGTATACAATCACCGATCAGTTTTAAAATAATATTAACATCAGCAATCGCGAGAGATCACCCCTTAATGTTTAAGATATCACCCCTTATAGTCGTGAGACATCAGCCATTACGTAAACGTAAGCATTTTGTTTTTTGTATAAAAAACAATACAATAAAGATAATTAATTACACAGCAACAAAAATAATTAAAAAAAACACTTGTACTGACGGAACTAATCATTAAAGTAGGTTCCAGTTAAGCGCACGTACATAATAACAATTACCAATAATAGTAATAATAAGTGTTTAACTACCGTTGACGTCAATCAACTTTTTAGAACAATAATAATAGACATGTTTTGTGTCGCGGTTGCAATTATATGCACCAAACTTACTTAAAGATTTTAATTTTAAAATCAGCCTGTATTTTCAGGTCAAATAATAAAAAGCCTATTTAGGCGTGATATTTATCTCAATTTTAAATCAGTTCTACTTTTAGTAGATTCACAAGGATGGTGGAGTATTCACAAGTGTGAACATTGATTCGGGGTTAGTTTATAGCTCAATATAATAATAAGCACGGAAGAACAATAAAAACAAGGTTTTAGTAGTTAACTTTCTTTCAGATTTGCATATTGATTCAAATCTGAGAGTAGTGTAAATACACACTAGGCGACAGAGTAATCTGTCGCCTTTTTATTTTGTCGCTCAGATGCACATTTTTCACTCACTTCTAATGAAATTCTTCTTCAAATCTGGTATAAAGCACATTAATAATTTTATGATTTAAAAATAGCCATGACACGTATAAAAAAAACCCGTACAGAGCGCTCAATTGGCGCTGCTAAAAAACCACTAGAAAAGCAATCTAGTAGCAAAGCTACTTTAGCTAAAAAGAAAGGTAAAGGCAGACCTGCTGGCGCCAAAGCAAACATCGATGGTGCTCGTAAAAAAGCTAAACCAAAGTCTAAGCAATCCATCAATCCGCAAGATTTAATGGTTGGTAGTAAAAAAGCGATCCAGTTAGTTGTTACCCCTAAAAAACAACCGATGACACCCAAAGTAACAATTCATAAGGTCAAGCCAACCCCAGCTGTTCAACAACAAACGCCAGAACAAGAGCTAGCCGCGATTGAAATTGATGAACGTCTTAATGAATTACTGGATTCGCTCGATAACAATATCGACATTTCTGCAGCCGATCAAAGCTATGTAGAACAATTGACAGCTCGCCATCAACAATTAATGATTGATTTAGGCTTAACTGACGAAGAAGAAGA
>SPKZ01014877.1_pt1 | contig 26279 bp, 18 predicted proteins | sample 2456571 | NCBI WGS metagenome assembly SPKZ01 (sample SAMN11192286, study PRJNA482655) | marine metagenome | biome: ENVO:00000447; feature: ENVO:00000244|ENVO:00000211|ENVO:00000569|ENVO:00002023; material: ENVO:00002151; isolation source: ocean water from marine abyssalpelagic zone ... | reverse complement strand
TGTTCACTGCCACGCAGGCAGCTTAGAAATATTTAGTGCATTTATTTAATTCGTTGTCAATGTTCACTGCCACGCAGGCAGCTTAGAAATACACTCAATTCATGGCTGATAACCGGACTGGGAGGGTAGTAGGTCGCACCTCACGCTGAAACCATTACCAATAGTGGTGGATTGAAACACAATGCCACAAACAAAACCCCCAAGGAGCATATTCAACCTATTGTCTAATGGGTAATTCGAGATAATAGCTGTAAAAACTCATCTCCTGGTACGGGCCTTGAGAAGTAATAGCCTTGACCATAGTCACATCCAGCATCAAGGAGTAACTTCATTTGTTCTGCTGTTTCAATTCCTTCAGCGATCACTTTCAACCCTAACTTCTGAGCCATGGTGATAATGGCCTCTGACAAAATCATATCTTCTGATCCTAGCGCTAAATTTTTTGTAAATGACTGGTCTATTTTTAGGTAATCAAGCTCAAATTTTTTCAAGTACGAAAGTGATGAATATCCTGTGCCAAAATCATCCATAGACAGCTTAATATCAGCAGCTCTAAACTGAGAAAGCCGTTCCATGGTGCTGGTATTATTATTCATTAACAGACCTTCGGTTATTTCAATAACGATATTTTTTCCTGATAATTGATTTTCAGTAAGATAGGCTAACCAATCTAACTGAACGATTGATTCTCTGAATTGTACGGGTGATTTATTGACACTAATTTGTATATCTAAACCAAGCAGTTTCTTACATTTTTTAACGTGTTGAACTGTTTGTTTAAATACCCAATCGCCAATTTCTACAATTAGTCCTGATTCTTCTGCGAGAGGAATAAATTCTGCTGGACTTACCATGCCTCTAACGGGATGTTTCCAGCGTAAAAGCGCTTCTGCTTTACGAATAGCACCTGTTTTTAATTCAACAATGGGTTGATAAAATACCTCTAGCTGATTCAAGCTAATGGCTTTGCGTAAGTCATTTATTAAGTCTAATTTATTTAGCGCTTGCTCTTGCATTGATGCAGTAAAGTAACAAAATTGATTACGTCCGAGATTTTTGGCCAGATACATTGCTTGATCAGCATTTTTTAGTAGCTCTAAAGTGGTGCTTGCATCATTTGGATAGATTGTGACACCTAAGCTAGCGGTTATATAAGTAACCATTTTAGACAAATTAAAAGGCTTACTTAAGGCGAGTAATACTTTTTGACAAATAGCTTCAACATTATATATGTCGGTTAAGTCAGACAGAATAATGGTAAATTCATCACCACCTAATCGAGCAACAGTGTCTACCTCTCGAACACAATGAGTAATTCGTTTTCCAGCCTCAATAAGTAGCGCATCACCATAGGCATGCCCTCTAGTATCATTTACATCTTTAAATTTATCTAAATCAATAAAAATTAAAGCAAACTTTTGCTTCTTTCGATGAGCGACCTTGATTTGTTGCTCTAACCTATCAATAAACATTCTTCGGTTGGGTAGGTCAGTCAGGCTGTCATAATTAGCTTGCCTTAATATCAGGGCATCCTTTTTTTTCTTTTCTGTAATATCTGAAAATAATGCTATTCGTCTAAATACTTTGCCATCATCGTCATAAATGGTGTTAATTGAAAGCCATTCTGGATAATCACTACCATCTTTTCTGGTATTGTAAATTTCACCCTGCCATGTTCCGGTTCGCTTTATTTCTGCCCACATCAATTGATAGAACTGTGGGCTTTGTTTACCAGAGCTAAATATCTTAGGGTTTTTGCCGATTAATTCACTTTTGCTATAACCAGTAATCTCAGATAAAGCCGGATTAATGGCAATAATCTTATTCTCTATATTGGTAATCATCATTGCTTCAGCACTATTTTGATACACTATGTTTGCAAGTTTTAAATCATCTTCCTGCTGACGTTGATTTGTTATATCTTTGCTGATGCCAATCAAACCAACAACCTTACCTTGTGTATCTTTCAATTTTACTTTTGTTATTTCAAGCAGGGTTGGGGCTGCATTTAAACGAGAGATTATTTCATAGGAAACATGAGGAAAATCTTGCCCTAACGCCGCAGTATCGGAATCTAAGCAACGCTGCGCTGAAGTTTCACCTAATAATTCAACTAAATTAGTAGTATTAATGAATTTTTCTTCCTTCACTCCTACTAAGTTACAAAATGTCTTATTAACAAATTGATATCGGCCATCCGTGTCTGTAAACCAAATTCCTATGGGTGAATTATCAATAATAGCGCGTAACCTTGTGCTCATTTCTTCTTTATCAATCATTAAATTTTGAAAGGTTGTAGCCATTTCATTAAATCCAAGTGCTATATCATTTAGCTCATCATGAGTATTAAGCGTTACGCGAGCATTAAGATCACCGCTGTAAAATTTACCCGTAACTTGAGTTAAAGAATTGATACTTTTAACGGTTGAAAAATATAGTCCTATTATAAAATACAGCACAATAATAAATAACATTGACGAAAAGCCAATATTTACTATTAATTGAGTGTTTGCTTGTTTAACTCGGCTGTGAAGCAAGTTAGACAGTGTAAAATAAAGTGTGTTATCTAAAAATTGATACCCTACATTAATAACGGCAGTAGATAGATTATAATACTCGGTAGAACTCAATGATGTTGTCTCAGATATGACCCCAGCTAAGGTTAATTTAATGTGCTTATCAATTGTTTGAATTAGCGCCTGAGAAGATATGCTTTTTCCATCCGAAATCAATTCCCTTTTAATTTTATGCACATTCTCTTGAAATACATCAAGAGGTACACCAACATTTGATAAGAGTGTCGGTATGGTGTTTTTGTATTCTATATTTTTATTACCTAGAGATGAAACGCCAATAGCACGTGCTTGTCCTAGTAGTTCTAAGGTGATGGGTATTGTGAATAAAAAGCTATTTGTTAAATAATATGAATCTAGATCATCCATTACCAGCAAGAGATAATAATCTGCCACCTTTAACTGTAACGAATTTAGGTTGTGAATTAATTTTGTATGCAAATCAAAACTTTCATCTAGTTCTAAAGAGATTTTCTTAGTATTTAAATACTGCCATTGTTCAATAATAGTAGACCATTCCGCTGTATTTTTAAATGCTGAAGGCAGTTCATTACTGACTATTAGAAAGTTATCAATGACTTTTTTATTAACTGATATCTGCTTATAAGTACTCTCTATAACACCGGTAATCACCGCTGCAGAAATGCCTCTATGTTCTTGTAGTGATTGAATCAGTTTTGATGCTTTTTTTGTCTGCTTTAAGCCTTCTAACTGCTGATTAGCGGTATTAATCGACTCGGACAAGGAGGTAATTAAAGAAATTGAAACAATCAATAACGCAAGGAGTGAAAGTCCTCCAAGAACTATAAACTTACGAGAGTAACTCAGACTGTTCATTAAGTTTATAGCGGGATTAAATAATTGTTTCACAAAGTATTCCTAAAATATATAAGTGAATAAAGTCGCGTATAATTTACTTGCAGACAAAAAGCTCTCTGCTTGAATGCTAGCCCTGGTAGCATCATGAGATACGCACTAATCCTATTCAGATATTATTATTTAAATGTATCACTTAATGTATCGATTATTGCTGCATTCTCATATACTTCAATACCCGTTTTATTGACTTTTTGTGCCAATACTGCATTGTTTTTAGAGATATCATCAATGTTAAGAATACTTTGATTTATTTGATTAGCGACCACACTTTGTTCTTCTGCTGCCGTTGCTATTTGAGCTGTCATATCACTAACCTCATTAACATTGGTGATAATACTTTCCATTGCATATTTAATATTCAAGGTGGCTTCTGAGCATTTTTCGGCGTTAGATTTACTCTGGAGCATCACCTGACTCCATTCCCTTAAGCTTGTTTGCAACTCTCGTACGGAAGTCTCAATTTGCACTGTGGCATCTTGTGTTCTACTTGCCAGTGTTCTAACTTCATCGGCAACCACGGCAAAACCACGCCCTTGCTCTCCGGCTCTTGCCGCTTCGATGGCAGCATTTAAAGCTAATAAGTTGGTTTGATCAGCAATACCCTGAATTTCAGACATAACGGTAGAAATTTTATCAACATCTGCTACTAAAGCTATGGCATTAGTCGCGGCATTTTCGACATCTCCCGTTAAATTGAGTATTCTATTTTGACTCACCTCAATAATTTCAATGTTGTGTTTACATTCATTTTGAATATCGATAACTCTGTCATGGGTTTTAGTTGTATTGCCACTTACTTCTTCAATCGTCGCGCTCATTTCGGTAATTGCGGTAGCAAATTGTGCTAAATGCGAGTTTTCTTCATTGATACCGGCAAGCATTTCGCTTGATACTTTTTCTAATTCACTGGCTAGATTAACAAGTACTCGTCCCGAATCACTACTTCTCCCCAATATGGTGCCAACTCTTGCTTTATATAGCTCTACGGGGTAGTTCATAATGTTTGTCAGTCCTTTTCCTGAGTAGATAATACGAGATGGACTATCAAACAAAAGTTTAATTTTGTTTACTGCTTTTGGAAAAACAACTAATTCTTCTGAAAACGTTATAAAAACCAAGATAAAAGATACTAATAAGGTGATAATTGAGATGATAGCATCAACGTACATCCAGTTAACTAAACACGCAGAGAGTATAATCATTGTTGCTATCATGCGTTTTAAGCTAATATTCGCGCTTAGTTCATGAATTTTTTTGCCACTATTTAGCTGATCATAAAGTTGCTGAGCTTTTACTTTTTGATTTTCGCTTGGGCATGTTCTTACCGATTGATAACCTTTTATCGTGCCATTTTCATATAAAGGCGTTACATAGGCATCAACCCAATAAAAACTACCGTTTTTACAACGATTTTTTACCATACCTCGCCATGAATCACCTTGTTTTAGCTTTTTCCATAAATCAGCAAACGCAGCTTTAGGCATATTAGGGTGACGCACAATATTATGGTGCTGTCCTATTAACTCATCAAGCGTATATCCAGCAACCTCACAAAACTCTTGATTGGCATAAGTTATTCTGCCATCTAGATCGGTAATTGATACTAATTGGACTGTCTCAGCAAACCTGACTTCACTACTATTAAAGCTATTATTCATTATTAAGTTCCTTTGAGTGTAACTTATTTAATTTTGGCTAATTACCCAGCTTGGGTGGCGATTAAATTGATAAGGGTAATGCTTTTATCGCAATGTTTTTGAATCTAATAAATTTCGAGTAAGTGATAATAATTCAAATGAAGTGTATGGTTTTGATATAACGGGAGTATCCGCAAAATTTCCTTTGGTGATATTAATCTCACCACCAAAACCAGTAGCGAGTAAGATGGGAATGTTCAGGTCAAACGCTCGGATTTTTTCAATCAGTTGGTAACCATTTACTTTCGGCATAATGACATCACTAATTATTAAGTCGATATTTTTTTCTTGTAGACAAGCTAAGGCATCTTCACCGGAGCTTGTTTGAAAAACGGTATATCCTTCATTTTCGAGAATAGTTTTGGCGAGTAACCCTAAGGCCAATTCATCATCAACCACTAAAATATTTTCTTTACCTTTAAAAGACAGTTGTCTACTGCTTTGGGTAACACCGTTATTATTTTTAGACTCGTTTTTGGGTAAGTAAATCTTAAATGAGGTACCAATATTCTCCTCTGAATAAACATAGATAGCCCCTTGAGAAGCGGTAATAAAACCATAAACTTGTGACAAACCTAAACCAGTGCCGTTATCGCCTTTAGTGGTGTAAAAAGGTTCAAATATCTGCCGTTTTACTTCATCACTCATGCCGCAACCATTATCTGTGATGGTTAAACAAATAAAAGCCCCCGCGATTAAACTGTATTGTTCCGCTTCAATAGCTGAAAGAGTGACGTTTTGCGTTGCTATGGATAATAATCCGCCAGTTGACATGGCATGCTTGGCGTTAATACATAAATTAAGAATGACATCATCAAAGGCATTTATATCGACTTTACTGCACCATAAATCATCGGCTAAGGAATAATCTATGGTCACTAAGGCGGTAAGTGATTTTGCTATCATTGCTTGAGTAGCGATTAATAAATCATTAATATTAATGATGGCACTTTTTTTACTTTCTTGTTTTGAAAAAGATAGCAGTTTACGGGTTAACTCACTACCACGTGCACTCGCGGTGATAATTTGCTGACAGTACTTTAACAGCTTAGGATCTTGTTCTAGCTGTAGCTCTAATAGTTCGCCAAAACCAGACACTATACCCAATATATTATTAAAATCATGAGCAATGCCTCCGGTTAACTTCCCTAAAGCATCCATTTTTTGGATACGCTGTAACTTGTTTTGCTGTTCAGTAAAGGCGCTTAAATCATGGCAAGTACCAACATATCGAATATTATTATTTTCATCTGGAGAAAGTTCAGCAATGGCTAAGCTGATAGGAAATCTTTGACCATTTTTTTTAAGAGCCATCACTTTACGACCAATATCTATAACTTTTGCTTTTCTAGTTTGGTGATAATTTTCTCGGTAAGCATCATGTTGAACGGCTCTTGATCTTGGCATCAATAACTTAATATTTTCGCCCAAAAGCTCGGCTTCCGGATAACCAAACATTTTTTCAGTCGCGCTATTTACACTTAAAATTATGCCTTTATTATTGATGGTAATTACTGCGTCAATGATTACACTTAAAATCTCGCGTTTTTCTGTTTCTTTTTGCGCTAAACGTGTTAGTTGTTGTCGCTCTTGAGTAATATCTTTAGCAATGGAAACAATACCTATAATAGTTCCACTATCATCTTTGATGAGTGAGTTATGCCATTCGGTTAAAATAATATCGCCATTTTTCTTAATTAACGAATTAACATTGTATTCGCCGCCTTTATTATTAAGTAATTCAGTCCATATTTTTTTAGTTGCTGCTTGCTCATTAGCGGGCACTAAAGTTGATATAAAATCAAGTTGCTTTAATTCATGTTCGGTATAATCAAGCATCTTTATTGCAGATTGATTACACTCAAGCAAAGTGAAATTCACATCCCATTTAAATGACGCTAGCGGTGCTTGTTCACTATATAGTTTTAAATGTTGTTGCGTTTCTTGGTGGGTGGCATGAAGGGCCCGATGCTTTAGTTCACTAGTTATTTTTCCGGCAAGAATTTTTAAAATATCTTCCAAATAGCTATTTTGATCAATATTTCTAGTAAATAGTAAAATTAATCCGCCAATCGCTTTCTCATTAGCATCAAAAATTGGTATCCCGATATAACTTTTAATATGGTTATCTATAAAGAATGAATCTTTTGGAAATAAAGTTTGAACGTTTTGATAAAAATAACAAATATTAGCGTTGGTAACATTGTTACAGGGGCTATTCTTAAGAGCATAGGTGATATTTTCAACTATTTGATTATCGCAGCAATAGGCCACAGTTTTCATTTGTAGACCATCATTAAAATTATTCAAGCCAATAAAAACATGAGCTACTTTAAATGATTCAGCAATTTTGAGCGTTATATTATTAAAAAAGTTTACGTTATCGGCTGAAGAAATCACCTTAGCCATACCTGAGGTGCTACTGAGTAAAAGAGACTGTTCGGATACATCAATCATTGTCATGATGATTAGCTCTTTAGACTTATGCTTTAATTCAGATATATCGCAGTTAATTGTTAAATTAATACCCTTATAATTCTTAATCTGGATGATATGGTTTTTGAGTGTTTTATGCTCTTTTAAGCTCTTTATAATAAATGAATGCTTTTCTTTATCTAACCATACACCGTCTTTAAATGCATTTCTGTCTATTAAATTAGCTTGGGTATCACCTAAAATATCACAAGCTGCCTGATTGATTTCTACCCGCATACCGGTCTCTAGATTAATTATTTGCATGCCTCTTGGATTAGAGTGAAATACTGCGGATAATAAATTTTCATTTTTAGATGATTTAGACATGGTTTTACGCTTATCGATATTGTCGATATTATATTTAAAATGGATTATAATCGCTTGACATAAAAGCGCAATCTATAAATTCGATAATAAATAATAAAAAAATATAAGTGATAAGATTAAAAACTATGATAAATTTGATAAAAATCAACATTTAACATTGAACTACATGTTATAAAGTATAGATAGCTTATAGTTACAGGGTTATTACAGACCCCATTATTTTAATTTTTTGAGACGTAAAATGTTGAATCAACCTGAAAAATTACTTACTCCAGGCCAAGTTGGGAAACTGTTAAACGTATCACCTATAACTGTTAGGTTTTGGGCTAAAGAGGGTCGGTTAAATTTTATTACCACCCCTGGAGGTCATCGGCGATTTGAACGTACAGAAATAGAAAGATTTCTCGGCAGTAAACTCGTTGCTAAAAAAGAGAAAACTATCGTTATCGTAGAAGATGACCAACAGCATGCTGATTTATTAGTTGAATTTATTGAAGTATTATACCCAAAGTTTGAGGTTAAAGTTGCCTATAGTGGCTTTGAAGCAGGGAGCATGATAGAAAATATTAAGCCAAGTCTTATTTTTTTAGATTTAGTTATGCCAGATATTGATGGTTTTGCTGTCTGTAAATATATCAGATCAAATAACACGACTAAAAAGACTCCCATTATTGCTATGTCAGGCTATTCTCAACAAGAAAATATTGATGATATTATTGCATCAGGTGCTAATAAATTTTTGATGAAACCAATAAGATTATCAGTATTAAAGGACGTGATAGATTATTATATCGAAGGCTAAATTAAAGGCATCTCAGGAGCTCATTATTCACCCCGTAGGCGAATTTGTCTTGGAGTGTGTGAATATTGCGCTTTAAAGCAGCGGTTAAAATGCGATAAATCCCCAAAGCCCCATTCTAAAGCAACATTACTGATAGAAACTTGATTAAATTCTGTATTGGTTAAATCTTTGTAACAGCCTTCCAATCGCAATTGTTGAATATACTTAGAAACAGAAATATTTTGGCTTTTAAACAGCATATGTAAATAGCGTTTGCTAATATTTTCAGTTTGGGCAATAAAGTCTACGCCTAATCTGAAGTCTTTAATATGCATGTTAATCATACGTTTAATTCTTTGTAAATGTTGTTCAGGTGAGCTTTCTATAATTTTTTTATGACTATTCTTTTGATTTTTAAGTGAGGTGATAAGTAAGTCAAGCAAGTTAGCTTCCATACTTTGTAATGCCTCAGGATTAAGCTGATCCATACGTTGCGACAACGAATAAACAAATTGTGCCAACATGCCATTGGTTGGCTCTTCATTACCCATTCTTAAGCCTAAATAATCATCGGGTGTTTGAAACATTTCTTGTAACGCTAATTGCGGCATGGCAAATACCGCTTGCTGATAATTTGTATGAAACTCTAATTGATAAGGTTCACTAGAGCTGCAAATGATAAAATCGCCAGGGGATAATGTTGCTTCTCTACCATAGTGTTTGGTACTACAGCTACCTGTTAGTTGAAATTTAATCAAGTAATAAGCATCCGTAACCTGAGCAACATTATGCTTTGATCTTTGGGCAACAATGGGGTTACTAGAGACTTGCGTAAGGCTAAAACGATTTAATCGTTTACTATTTATTAAGCCATTGAATTCATTTTTTTTAAGTGATGATAACGTACTGCAACTCATTGGAAGAAAACTATTTGATATTTCATGGTTGAATGAATCCAAACTAGTGATCACTGTTGTCATATACCAAGTCCCATAATTTTTATATATAAAACAAATCGTTATTATCTTTGCGAACAAGTCTTAATTGTGTTTTTATTTTTATTCGTTGCACTTTCAGTCAATTTTTTTGTTCCCTTTAGACCAAGAGATTAATTATTCAGCTTGCTTTAATAAGACAGTTAATATGTTAACAGTATTATATCTTAATGGTAATTCAAAGGTGTTTTTATCATTTTTAGTAAATCTATTGTTAACCTGTTTAATAAAATTAGATATAAAAATAAAAAACAACTTAACACTAATATATCACTTTGATATACGGGGAAATAAATGAAAATGAATAAAGCTAAATTAGCAATGGCTATCAGTGCCGGGTTAACACTTTGTAGTTCTGCTGTGGTACATGCAGAAAATGTTATTGAGACAATAATGATCACTGCTTCAAAAAAGCAAGAATCAATTCAAGCCAGTAACGTGGCGGTAACGGCCTTTTCTGGTGATATGTTACGTGAGCTAAATTTAACCGATAGTACTGATATTGCCAGTCAAACACCGGGTTTGAATATAGGTACACCGGTAGGAGAAGGGAATAACCCTTCCATTAGTTTACGGGGTGTTGGTCTTAATGATTTTAATGATAACAATGAAGGACCTATTGCGGTTTATCGTGATGAAATTTACCAGTCGGCCATGCCGGGGTTAACGTTTCAGTTATTTGATTTAGAGCGTGTTGAAGTACTTAGAGGGCCACAAGGCACACTTTATGGTCGTAATGCTACGGGTGGTTTGGTCCATTTTATTTCTAAAAAGCCCACTGATGATCTTGAAGGTTTCGCTAGTGTTACCTTTGCCGAGTATAACCAAATTAAAACAGAAGCGGCGATATCCGGTGGTTTAACCGACACTGTTCAAGCGCGCTTATCAGTAGCAACCAACAATCATGATGGTTATGTGACTAACCGTATAGGAAAGGATGCGAATGAGGCTGATAACCAAGCTTATCGTTTACAAGTAAACTTTGATTTAGCGGATAACTTTACTGCCTTGGTTAATGTTCATGGCGCTAAATCAGATACTATTGCGCCACAATATCAACATCAAGCAACTGATGATGGCTCGGGCACGGCTGGTGTGAGTGATTTTTATGGCTACAAAGACACTGACGGCGATGTCTGGGCGGGTGAGTATGACCGTGAAGGGCTATTAAAAATTGATTCAAAAGGCGCATCAATTCACCTTGATTATGATGCGGGTGATTACACCTTAACGTCAATAACAGCGGTTGAAGATGTTGAAAAAATTCATCAAGAAGACACCGATGTTGGGCCTTTTGACGGTATCTCTCCACAATTTATCTCTAAGAACAAGCAGTTCAGCCAAGAGTTTAGGCTTGCTTTTTCTACCGGTTCAATGGACTGGATGCTTGGTGCTTATTATTTTGAAAATAAAGTTACTGGCGCATTAGATTTGGCCCTTAATTTCCCTGGGCCTTTAGTTGACGCAATTACGGGCGCACCAGAAGGGTCTTTTGGAGCAGATATGGTCAATTTTGTTGATTATGACGTAGATTACGTGCAAAAAAGTAACTCGTCAGCTATTTTTGGCCAAGTTGAAATCCCATTAAATGAGCAGTTTAATTTAACTGTTGGGCTGCGCTACACCACTGAAGAGCGCACCATGGTTTATCAAAACAAAGCTACGGGCAATTCTGACGCTGTGGTTAACTCATGCATAATACCGGCTGGAGATGTGTGTGATTTTGGTTTTGGTGCTGATTTCCCAGGCACAGATCACTACCTTAATTTTACTAGCAGCAATGCCGATCTTGGCGGTTTAGGGAAAATTGATGACGACAATATTTCTGGTCGTATTAGCTTAGATTACACCCCAACAGAAGATTTATTAGTGTTCTTTAATATCGCAACAGGTTTTAAAAGTGGCGGCTTTAATGGTGGGTTTTTAGACTTTACTGATGGTGTTACCGTTGAAGATGTGCCCTTTGAGTCTGAAGAATTACTGAGTTATGAACTTGGTTTTAAATCAACGCTAGCGGATGGCGATGTTCGTTTTAATGCTACTGCCTTTTATTACGATTATGAAAACTACCAAGCACTTACCTTTGCTGGTTTAAGCCAATTTATTGATAACGCTGACGCAACCATTAACGGTGCTGATTTTGAACTGATTTGGTTGCCTGGAGATAATTGGGATATCAGTTTAGGTGCCAGTATTATTAACTCAGAAGTAGATGAAATTTCAATACGTGGTGCCGGTACTTTTAAAAATACCGAAATGGTGTTAGCGCCAAAGTATAGTATTAATGGTTTAGTACGTTACCAAGCAACAGAAGAGCTGTCAGTACAAGTTGATTTTAATCACCAAGATGAACAGTTTTTTGATATTACCAACAGTGATGTATCACACGAAAGTGCTTACACTATTTTTAATGCCCGCATTGGTTATGACATCAATGAGAACTTATCTGTTTCAGCGTTTGTTAAAAACCTAACAAATGAAGAATATCGAGTATACAGTTTTGACTTTACCGGTGCTGCTGGTTACAACCAAAACTTTTATGCTGCGCCTCGTTGGGTTGGCGTTACGGTAAATTATACCTTTGAATAGGGATGTTAACTCTTTATAGCCAAGCTACCTGAATGATGGATATTCAAGTGGTTTGGCTGTTTAAGTATGTTTTTTTGTTAAAAATTGGAATTTAATAGAGGTGTTATGAAAAAGTTTACAATGATTATAAATGGTCAACAAAGCCAGTCTACGCAGTATTGTGATGTTATTAATCCGGCCACAGGGCAAGCTTTTGCACAGTATCAGCAGGGCAGTGTTGATGATCTAAATCAAGCTGTCGCGTCAGCAAAAAAGGCTTTCAACGCGTGGAGTCAAACTAGCTCAGCAGACAGAAAAGCGAAAATGTTAGCGCTGGCGAGTGCATTAGAAGCCAATATGCCTGAATTGATGGAGCTAGTGACTAAAGAAACAGGCAAGCCTATGGCAGGCTTGAATAATGTTGGCTCAGGCATGGAAGTAGGTGGCTCAATTGCGTGGACCCAGATGACCGCAGAGCTTGAATTAGCCGTTGATGTTGTTCAAGATAATGATGAAGCACGTATTGAAGTGCATCGTAAGCCATTAGGGGTGGTTGGTTCGATAACACCGTGGAATTGGCCATTAATGATCGCGATATGGCATATTATTCCAGCGTTAAGAACAGGTAACACGGTAGTGATCAAGCCGTCAGAGTTGACGCCATTATCCACTTTACGCTTTGTTGAACTTGCCAATGAAATTCTACCCGCTGGCGTACTAAATGTTGTTACTGGTGAGGGTGACGTTGGTCATGCATTAACCACACATAAAGATGTTAGTAAAATTATTTTTACCGGTTCAACGCCCACGGGTAAAAATATAATGAGCGCATCAGCGAGTAACCTTAAACGACTAACCCTAGAGTTAGGCGGTAATGACGCGGGTATTGTACTGCCGGATGTAGACGTAAAAGAGACCGCTAAACAGCTATTTGCTGCTTGTTTTCATAATAATGGCCAAACTTGTGCGGCACTAAAAAGACTTTATGTACATGAGTCAATTTATGAAGAGATTGGTCAAGAAATGGCTTTGCTTGCTAAGCAAGTTACCGTGGGTAATGGTTTAGAAGAAGGGGTTGAATTAGGGCCTATTCAAAATGCTAAACAATTACAAATTGTCGTTGATTTGGCAGCAGATGCGAAAGCTTGTGGTGGTCGCTTTTTAGCAGGCGGCAATAAAATAGCAGGGGAAGGCTACTTTTTTGAACCAACCATAGTTGCTGATTTAACCGATGGTTGTCGTTTAGTTGACGAAGAGCCCTTTGGCCCTATCGTACCTATTATTAAATTTACCGATGTTGACGCCGTGATTGCTAAAGCCAATGAAAACGATGCCGGCTTAGGTGGCTCAATATGGTCAGCCGATGTTGTTAAAGCTACCGCATTAGCTAAGCGAATGGAATGTGGCTCGGTATGGATTAATACCCATGGCGCTATTCAGCCTAATGCACCTTTTGGTGGTATTAAGCAGTCGGGCTTTGGGGTAGAATTTGGTCTTTATGGTTTAGAAGAATATACCTCAATACAAACATTGAGAATTCCTAAATAGTACAGCAGTAATTAGCAATCAAATTATTAAGTTAAGGAATAAAATATGAAAGTCTATACACACTTAAAGCAAAGTTTTTTAGTGTGTTGCCTCTTTTTTTCAATAACCGTTTTTATGGCTGCACAGGCTAGCCAAAAAACGGTTGACGATGTGGCGCCAAGGACGGACTTGCCACCATTGCCAATAGAAAAAACAGGTAACGTAAGGGTTCTGCCGAGCCAATTTCCAGAAACGTGGATGTTTGTTGATGAAGCAAGCTTTATGAGCATGTTTGGCGGCAAAATGATCTTACTTGATGTCGCTGAAACTAAGCACTCAAAACGGATCAAAGCCACTGCAGATAAGAACTTGCTCGGTAATTTTATTCAGGCTCAAAAAAGGCCTGAGTTTTATATTATGGAGTCATTTCACTCTAGGGGAGCAAGAGGGCCTAAAACAGATGTGCTAACTATCTATAACAAAACGACCATGGCCACCTTTAAAGAAATTATTTGGCCAGAAACCCGTTTACAGGCTTTACCTAGGCGTCATGCCATGGCATTAACGCCCGATGAAAAGTTTCTCTTTGTCGCTAACTTTAGCCCTGCAGCATCAATTACCGTGGTTGATTTAGACACCAAAGAAATTACGGCAACCATAGGTACGCCTGGTTGTGTGTTAACGTTTACCACCGGTAAGCGCAGTGTTTCTTCACTGTGTAGTAATGGCGGTATGTTAACTACCGTGTTAGATGATTCGGGTAAGCTTAAATCACAACATCGGATCAAAGCCTTTTTCGATACCGATAAAACGCCTATCTTTGAACGACCAGTTATCATTAATGAGATCGCTTATTTTCCAAGTTTTACTGGCGAAGTGCATGTTTTTGATTTCTCAGGTGAGGTAGCTAAATATATCGATCATTGGAGCTTAGTTACTGAGGAAGAAAAGAAGAAAAACTGGCGACCTGGTGGTTTAGCACTTAATGATGTTGATGAACAGGGGATTATGTACCAAATCATGCATGCTGACGGGTATGATGGTTCACATCAGCATGGCGGTAGTCAGGTTTGGCTTTTCGATCTGCAAACTAAGCAACGTCTTAAAGTAATCGATATACCTAGTTGGGCAGTTTCTGTCGCGGTAACCCGAGGTAAAGAGCCGTTAATGGTAGTTACTAATGGTGAATTACAACTTGATATTTTTAACCCTAGAACGGGAAAATTAATACAAACGATCAGTGATTTTGGTAATCATACACCACTACTTATACATAAGGCGTATTAATGATGAGTTATGTATTTTCTGATGCCAGTGCTTTGTTTTTAATGTGGATTTTTGCGCAAGCAGGTTTACACAAGGTGCAGTCGGCTAATGGTTTATATTATGCGAATTTGATCGCACAATATTTAAATTTAGAACCTTACGTAGATCATAATAATCAAGCTAAATCACAGCTTAAATTACTTGCTAAAGGTGTTGGTATCATAGAGGTAATAATCGCTTTATCCCTTGTTATACCCAGTAGTAGAGCGGTTGCGGCAATGTTAGCCATTGTTATATTACTATCTTATTTATTACTGATGGCTTTTCAAATAGTGCAAGGTAATAAAAATTTAGATTGTGGTTGTATGGGACCAGCAGGGCAGACAAATATCAGTGGTAATTTATTACTACGTAATGTTTTTTTTATTGTATTTGCTTGCTTGTGTTTAACACCTGGAAACAGTTTTTTTACCAGTGCAATGGTAATGACGATAATTATCTCTTTAGTGATGATTTTATTAAATTTAACTTTTGAGCAGCTTATTGTTAATGCTCAACGACTAAAAGTATTTAGTCATTAAAAGTGCTTAGTCACTAAAAATTGAGGATGTAAAGATGGATTTATTAGTTATATCAAACATAGTGCTTTGGCTCATCGTGGTAGTTTTTGCCGTAATTATTTATGCGCTGACTCGTCAAATAGGTGTGCTTTATGAGCGTGTTGCGCCTGCTGGCGCTCTTGCAATAAACCAAAAGATTGAAGCCGGGCAAGTAGCGCCGGAGCTAACCTTACAAACAATGGCTTCGACGCTAGTGAATGTTGGTGGTGTGCGTGATAATGGTCATTCTCAACTGTTATTCTTTATTTCACCTACTTGTCCTGTGTGTAAAACATTATTACCGGCAATTAAATCAGCCGCTAAAGCTGAAGCGGATTGGGTTGATGTAGTGTTTGCGAGTGATGGCAAAAATGATGACCACCAAGGTTTGATTGAAAAACAAGGGTTAGCAAGCTTTCCTTATATTGTTTCAGAAGTACTGGGTAAAAGTTTTGGTATTGCCAAGTTGCCTTATGCGGTGTTAATTGATCAACAAGGTGTTATTGCCTCAATGGGTATTATTAACTCTAGAGAGCATATTGATAGTTTGTTTGAAGCAAAAGAACATCAAGTTGCTTCTATTCAAGAGTTTATGTCTAAACAAGCCTACCCAGCTAAATAATGGAAAGTAACAGATGAATTTCATTGATAAATTTTTCGAAAAAAGAGCACGTAATGTTGCTCAATTGAGTAATCGCAGAGGCTTTATTAAAGGGCTAGCCGCCACCTTAGTTGGTGCTTCCACTATTCCTTTATTACCAGTAGCAAGAGCAAGTGATGCGCCAGTGTTACCGCAAGATGCTGGCGATTCCTCGAGTTGTGATTATTGGCGTTATTGCGCCATTGACGGTTTTTTATGTGATTGTTGTGGCGGTAGCTACAATACTTGTCCTCCGGGCACTGAAATGTCGCCCATTACCTGGATCGGTACCTGTCGTAACCCTATCGACGGTCGTAACTATGTTATTTCATATAATGATTGTTGTGGTAAAACTCAATGTGGCACTTGATTATGTCAACGAGATGAAGGTGACAGACCATTATATCGCTCAGATAAGTCAAACGATGTTAATTGGTGTTTAGGCGCTACTAGCTCTGTTTATCATTGCTCAACGGCAATTGTGGTTGGTATTGCTTTTGAAGATGGCAGTAGTAAGTGATAGCGCTAAGTTTATTCACTAAGCGAGTGGTTTGGGGGCTATGTATCTTTGCTAGCGGTCAAACGCTTGCTGCAGATGTTGATAACCTTGTAAAGATGAATACTGATAGAGCTAAGTTTAATTATCAAATGTTCTGCCAAGGTTGTCATACGCCTGATGGCACTGGCGGCAAGTCGGTACCTAAAATTAAAAACCATATTGGTTATTTTCTACAAAACCAGCTTGCTCGTGAATACTTAGTTAGAGTACCTGGCTCTGCTAGTTCGCCGCTAAATGATGAACAGTTGGCCGAAGTGCTTAACTGGATGATTATTGAACTGGGTGGTGAGAGTGTGCCAAAAAACATGCAATATTATACCGCGAATGAAGTGGCTAAGTTACGACAAAAGCCCTTATTTGAAGTGGTAGAATATAGAAAAATGTTAGTAAAGCAATTAGCCGTTAAATAGTTTTTCGCTTTCACATTAATAAATTTAGGACAATCGATGAAAACAATGACCAAAAATAAATTTAATAAAATAGCACCGATTGCTTTTTTAACTTGTTTGCTCATCAATCAAGCCGCTATTGCCGATGAGCAAAGCAATGTTAACGATTTAGCCAAGGTTTGCATGACATGTCATGGCCAAAAGGGAATTTCTACCAACAATAAACACCCAAATTTGGCTGGGCAAAAACAGGGCTATCTTAACAAAGAAATTACAGCGTTTCGTGATGGAACACGTCATAACCCAGCGATGTTACCTTTTGTTAATAAGCTTAGCGATGAGGATATTACCCAGTTAGCGGGTTATTTTTCAAAACAAAAGAATGATGCTAAAGCGAGCGAAACCTATAATAAAAAGGGAGAGAATGTTCGCGCTCGTTGTATTTCTTGCCATGGTATGAAGGGAATTACTGTAACGCAATTGTGGCCTAATTTAGCGGGGCAGCAGGCCAAGTATCTACAAAAACAATTACGTGATTTTAAAAGTGGTGAGCGACAATCGCCTATCATGCAAGTAATTGCGCAAGAGTTAACGGATGAGCAGATAGTCGCTGTAGCAGAGTATTATAGCCAGCAAGCAGCGAGTCAGTAAGTCTATAAAGTTTAGCCAGCTGAAGCTATATCCAAGCTACCTCAAAATACAGGACTTGGCTGAAATCAGAAATGTTTATCTAAGTTTTTGATTTAAAAGTTTATATTTATGCCCCGTCGTAGACGAATTTGTCTACGACGGGGCATTTTTGGGTTTTAAAGCCAGGGTTAATATGTGATAAATTCCCACGATAAAGTCACTTGTTGATTGGTTTACGCGTCGACAAAAATGTTTTTCTGATTTGAATTGCACAAATCGGGGCATTAATCACCGAGAAAAAGATTGATATGCTGATGTTTTTTTGGAACCTTTAGAAGCCCAGCCCCACGACCCCGATGTAAAAGCTTTATTACGCCTTGCGGCTGTCTGGAATATTCCTGTCGCTAGTAATATTGCTACAGCAGAGTTTTTAATTAACTCTACTTTATTTGAACAAGATTATCAGCGAAAAGTGTCGGATTATGCTCATTACCTTGCTGAAAGGGCTTAATTTTCAATAATAGGTGATGGACACTTTTAGTCCTTATAACTCAATAATGGAAAGTTCAACAAACTCTAATAATAACTTTTATCTGTTGGTAAAAGCATATTGCTAATTAGGATTGAATTTTAAATGCCTCTAGATAAATGGGCAGGATAATTATTACTACGAGTATTGTTTTAATACTCTGCGTGTATCACTTGGCGACTCGCCATAATATTTTTTATAAGCGCTACTAAAATGAGTGCTATGGTTAAACCCCCATTTAAAAGCGATTTCAGTGATACTAATATTGATCGAATTTAAAATATCTTCACGGCTTTTTTCTAATCGGCTTTCCCAAATATAACGACTCACTGTTTGCTCACTTCGCGCAAAAGCTCTCGCCAATTGACGCGGAGAAGTATTTAATTCATTACATAAATTATCAATGCTAAGCTCAGGATCAGTGAGGTGTTTATCAATATAAGCTTTGCATTCATGGTACAAAATGTTACCGCTTTTTTGGCTAGATTTAGTATAAGAGCTATTAAACAGCACCTCCGCATGGTGTATTACCTGCTTGCAAATACTATGCATTTCACTCGTTGAAGACGGTGTCTTTTGTAACAACTTTAAAATAGCTTCATTAGACGATTTACCAAATTGCACATGGCTGTCAATCTTGATCAAGTCATCAATGCTTTTTTTACCGATAATTTCATTGGCAATATCACGTGGAATATCAACTACTATCATTTCCATATCGGCAGGAAACCCATGTCCATAAGGCTTCATAGTGTCATACATAATCAAATCACCTGGACGATGGTTTGAACAAGAACTTCCTTGATAAGAATAACCATTGCCTTTTAACATTAAACACATAAAAACACTTGCACGAGGGTCGTCAGCAATGTCAAAACGACTGCGCTGCACTGAATGTGCGCTTGCTGAAATATGGTTAACACGGAAAAAATCATAATCATCGTGATGAAGCGTAGCTTGTACTTGACTATTAGGGCAGTCAATACGAATGAGGTATTTGTTCACTTCATGTTCCCAGTAATTTTTTGCTAATTGGCCTGATACGTCCTTTGTTGAAACCAAAACAGAATTTTTAGTTAGCATAATATTCTGCACCTATTTTTATTGTAAGAGTGACTAGCAGTTAAATTGTCATTTTTTTACTATGTTGTAAACATTTAATTATTATACGTGTTAATTAATTTTTTATTTTTATTGATATGTAATCCATATAAATGTCTCAACGCCTTAACTTTGATGGCCGTTACAAGTAAGAGTAGTTATTCTTTTTTATATATCCTTAAAACCAATAGTAAAAGTAAATAACACGTTAAGTTTATTTATTCGTAAGGTTTTTTCTTGCAGCTTTATAAAAATAATTTAAATGGGGAGAAAAATGTCTAATATTAAAAAGCAATATGAATACATTGTTATTGGAGGTGGATCAGCCGGATGTGTAATAACAAATCGCCTAGCTAAAGCAGGTAAACAAGTATTATTACTTGAAGAAGGGCCTGCTGATAACAGTATCTTTGTTCATATTCCAGCAACTTTTATTCGCGTAATAGGCACAGAACGTACTTTTATATATCGATCTAAAACGTCACCTGAATTAAACGGGCGTGCTACAACTATTCCCCAAGGCCGTACTTTAGGTGGCGGCTCTTCTGTCAATGCGATGGTATATATTCGTGGGCAAGCAGAAGACTATAATGATTGGGCCAAAAGTGGCTGCGCTGGTTGGGAGTGGGAAAATGTATTACCTGTTTTTAAACGCGCAGAGAACAATGAACGCTTGGCCAATGATTACCATGGTACCCAAGGAAGTTTGAAAGTTTCTGACGCTAAGCATAAACATCCTCTTTCATTAGCTTTTATTCGAGCAGCTCAAGAAGCGGGTTATGCACACAATGATGATTTTAATGGCGAATCTCAAGCTGGTGTGGGTTTTTATCAAACAACAACGGTTAATGGTAAAAGAGGCTCTACAGCGGCTACTTATTTAGCTGAAGTGAAAAATTTACCTAATGTCACCATATTAACTCATGCAAAAGTACAACGCCTTTTATTAACGGATAATAAAGTTACTGGCGTTGTTTATAAAAATAAAGAGAACACTGAAATAAGCGTATTTTCTAAAAATGAAGTGATATTAACCGCTGGTGCACTGGCAAGCCCCAAAATACTTATGCATTCAGGTATTGGGCCTGAAAATGTATTGAAATCTGTAAACATTGACCCTGTAAAAATTCTCGACGGTGTAGGTAAAAATTACCAAGATCATCTGGAAATCTCTATATATGGCCGTACCAAAGCACCTATTTCTTTATTAGGTCAAGATAAAGGCTTAAAAGCGATTAAAAATGGAGCTCAATATTTTCCTTTTCATTCTGGTTTACTGACATCAACTGTTGTTGAATCAGGTGGCTTTATCGACTCAACAGGCGAAGGGCGCCCTGATATACAGTTTCATGTTTTACCTACTTTAGTTGGTGATGCCGATAGAGAGCCCATAGATGGACATGGCATATCAATAAACCCTTGCTTTTTAAGACCTAAATCACGTGGCGAGGTTGTAATAACATCAAACAATCCAGATGAGCCTGTAGAAATTGATGCCCGATATTTAACCGAACCTAGTGATGTCGATGCAATGGTGAGAGGTTTAAAAATAGCTCGAAATATTATTCGCCAACCGTCAATGTCAGCAATTATAGAACAAGAGTTATTACCCTCTTCAAAGAAAGAAGTCAGTGACGATGAACTGATAGCTCATATTAGAAAATACGCTAAAACCGTTTATCACCCTGTGGGAACATGCAAAATGGGAATGGACGATAATGCCGTTGTTGACCCGACATTACGGGTTCATGGTATTAAAGGCTTACGAATTTGTGATGCTTCCATCATGCCATCTTTAGTTAGTGGCAATACCAATGCACCAACCATCATGATTGCAGAGCGCTGTGCAGACTTTATTTTAGCATAAAAAAAATGAATGATTCAAACCGAATTAGATAGTGAAAACTTAATGATGACAAAATTAATAACAGGGGAAACAATAATGAATAATAAAACATTAATAAACGTAGCATTACAAAAGCACTTTAAACGCAGTTTAGTGCTTTTACCACTTATGGCAACAGTACCATTTCTTGCTAATGCAGTAGAAGTAGAAAAAGAGGTTAAGGAAAAAGTTGTAGGGATAGAAATAATAGAAGTTACTGCACGTAAAAGAGTTGAGAGCATACAGTCAACTCCAATTGCTATTTCAGCCTTTACAAAAACGGCAATGGCAAATCGCGGTATGCAAAGTAGTGCTGACGTAGGCAACTTTACACCCAATGTTCAGTTTGATACGTCTTCTTCTTTTGCTGGCGCATCAACTTTTCAAGGTTACATCCGAGGAATAGGGCAGAGTGATTTTGCCATCAATACTGATCCCGGTGTTGGTGTATATGTTGATGGTGTTTATTACGCAAGAACCGTTGGCTCTGTTATTGATTTGATGGATGTAGAAAGAATAGAAGTACTAAAGGGGCCACAAGGAACCTTGTTTGGTCGAAATACCATTGGTGGCGCGCTTAATATTATAACGGCGGCACCAAACGATGAATTTGATTTTACTGGCGAGGTTACCTTAGGTGATTTCAATCGCAAAGACGCTAGTGCGTTTATCACTATGCCATTAACAGATGATTTATATACCAGTTTTGCCATATCAATGCGAAACCGAGATGGCTATCAAGAGCGGATAACACTTGATGGTGTTGCAAATGAAAATCTGGGACTGCCACTCGATCAAATATTAACGGCGGATCAAAATAACGGCCGTAAACAAGGTGCGGTTAATAATCAAACGCTACGTGCAAAAGCTCTTTGGTATATTTCTGACAACGTAGAAGCAACGTTTACTTTTGATTATGCCAGTGTACGAGATACCGCAACAGCCACAACTTTATTGGAAGTTGAGGGTGATGATCTTCGTTCATTATTTAATGGCTGTGTTTTAGGTTTAGCACCTGCTGAAATTTGCAACACATCAGCTTTTATCGCCAATGAAACATTGTTATTCGATAATAAATTTTTAACTGGTGATATTGATAAAACATATGCTTCTGGCGCTAACTACAGCAATATTGACTCAGGAGGACTATCTGCTATTTTTAATTGGGATATATCTGAAGATATCAGTCTGACCAGTATCTCGGCGTTTCGAAAACTCGATGGCGCATTTGGTGTCGATCTTGATGGCTCGCCACTTGCCTACGATCAAACGACCTTCACCATGGATACAGAGCAATGGAGTCAAGAATTTCAGCTTAATGGTGATATTGGGATATTTACCTACACAGGTGGCGTTTATTTTTATAATGAAGAAGCAACGCAGCAAGATTTTGTGCCAATTGCCGGCGGGCTTATTCAAGTGGCGGGCGGAAATTCCCAAGAAACTGATGCCGTAGCATTATTTGGCGAAACGAATATAAATGTTACTAGTGATTTTTCAATAACGCTTGGTGTGAGATATACCGAAGAAGAGAAAGTAGTACTGTTGGATCAAAAAAGTTTAAATCCTGAATTTTTTATTGCCACTGGCTTCCCTGAAGCAGGGTTTCCTAGAGAAGATAAAACTTATCTTGGGCCAGAAGAACCTCAGAAACTAAAGTTTGATAATACTTCTGTGCGAGTTGGGCTTAATTGGCAAATAAATAAAGATTTATTCACTTATGCTAGTTTCTCTCAAGGTTTCAAATCTGGTGGTATTACCACCAGACTTACGGCGCCCTTTAATCCAGAAATTGCGATTGGTGGTCTGACTAACCTAACTTTTAATGAAGAGACCGTTGATTCTTATGAAATTGGCTTTAAAGGCAGTTTTTATGACAATCATGTAAGGTTTAATGTTGCGTTATTTCAAAACAACTTTGACGATATACAGATTGTCGTTCAACGCGGAGTGACTCCTGCCAATGAAAATGCTGGTGCAGCAGAAATCACTGGTTTTGAAGTGGATTTTGAGGCATTGCTAACTGAAGATCTAAACATAAATTTTGCGTTAGGCTTACTTGATGCAAAATATACTGAATTAAATGATCTGGTTGGATTGGATCCAAATGATACTGAACTACCCAATACACCAGAAATGACCGCGAGTGTTGCATTAAATTGGCATCCAACTGAAAGTATTGGCTTCAATGTCAATTATAGCTATACCAGCGAAGTGTATAACGATTTTGAAAATACAGAGTTGTTAAAGGCTGACTCTAGCGCAATTATAGGGGCATCAATCAAGTATTCTTCACCACAAGAGAAATGGTCTGTTACTGGTGGTGTAACCAATTTGACGGATGAACGCAGATTAATCTCTGGCTTTAATGCCGGCGCACTTAATTTCGTTGTTGGCTCGTATAACCGACCTCGTGAAATGTATGTGACACTTGGGTATAACTTCTAAATCAGTGATTGAAGAACAACGTTAAGAACGGATGGAAAGTTAACAATGTTGTAGTGAGAGGGCAGTGTCAGTTTTGGCGCTGCTTTTCTTTATCTGAGTCAACCCTGCGTATAGCGCTTGTGAATGTATAATTCTTATATTTTTGCTTGGATTAATACGCCAGTTGAAACTAACAGGAGTTTGTAATGAAAAATAAAATTAAGGCGATAATAGTATTAGTTGGATTTACCCTAATAGGGCAGGTATATGCTGAGCAACCAATATGGAGTGCTTCAGGTTTAAAGATGCCGGAATCAGTTGAATACGATGTGAAACATGATAGATATTATGCATCAAATATGAACGGTGGCCTTATGGAGCAAGATGGAAATGGCAGTATTGCGCTACTCGATAGTAAGGGAAAATTAATTGATCCAGACTGGGTTAGCGGTTTGCATTCACCCAAGGGACTGGCACTACATAAAGATAGGCTTTATGTTGCTGATGTTAAACAGTTAGTTGTTATCGATGTTACAGCAGCTAAGATAATTGCGCGTTATAATGCCGATGATTCAAAGGTTTTAAATGGTATAACTGTTAGCGAACACGGCAAAGTCTATATTTCTGACTGGTTTGGCAATAGTATTTATACGTTAGATGATGGTGAGTTAACAGTTTGGTTAGCCAATGATGCATTGGAGTCGCCTAATGGACTCGCGGTAAACAAAGATTATCTTTATGTTGCCAGTTGGGGCAAAAATCTTAAAGAAGACTTTACCACCGAAACGTCAGGAAGCATCAAAAAAATATCGTTAGCAACCCAAAAGATCGAAACCATTATGCCTGAGCGATGGGTTAATTTAGACGGTATTTCGCTTTATGGTAAAGATAAATGGTTGGTTAGTGATTTTATTAATGGCGATATTTTGTTAATTGACCGCCAAGGAAAAATTGAAAAGAACATTAAAATAAAAAAAGGTACGGCGGACTTTTATCATATTATTGATAAAAATCTAGTTGTCGTACCATTACTTTTTGATAATCAGGTGGTTGCTTACAAACTTTAAATTTACATTCAGTCAAGAACACTATTTTGTTTTTAGGCATTACCCACTTGGTCAAATTCTTTTAGTACAGAGGTGTCCCTTGAAAGAAGAAAATTTTATGAGAGAATCTGTTCAATTAAATGCAAAAAACACTTTATTTAAGCAGCCTTTATTAGGGGGGATTAGCTTAGTTTTTGTTATAGTCATGTGCTTATTAATTATTACTAGTTTTTCAGCTGAAATATTTGCTAGTTGGGTATCGTTTTTATTTATGTGTTGTGTACCAACCCAAATAATATGCGGTTTAGTTTGGAGTTGCCAGTACCCTGAAAAAGTAGCTTGCTTAAGACAACCATATAAAGGATTGGTTTATTTATCTATTTCTATAGTTGGCGGTCTTTTACTTGCAATCACTATTCTTTTTGTTGTTGCTCAAGGTGCAATGCCGCCAGGGCCGCAACATAACATTTTTATTATTTTATTTATTACTAATATGTTTTGGCTCGTAGGTATTCTTCAATGTCAGCCATTTATAACTTTCTTTAAAAAGCCATTTTTATTGGCATTAATGATATTAATTAGCGCTTTTGTTATTACCTATATATTATTTTTCTTTGTTATTAATTTTGAGTTTATTGCTAACTCTCCTATTTATCTAGCACAACTAGATGGTGGAGGTCCTGTAATGGCATTTGACTTTTTAACCTTTGCAGTAACAACCGTTGCTGCAATTATGGTGCTTATTGTTATTGACTTTAAACCTATAGCCAAGCTTCCTGGTGCTGATAAAACACCACTATTTATTTTGTGGTCGGTAGTTGTGGTTCTTTTATTGTCTACTCTAGTTAAAACTACGTTTGTCGTTGTTTTAGGTTTTGATCAAATAGTCTATATGGTCATGGTTCCTATTTCGTTTATTTTTGGTGCGTTTATTTTACTAAATTTATATGAAAAGAGCTTACTCACCTTTTTTAGTGAAGCTTATCAAACCTATATCAGTCTTGTTATTTGCTTAATTTTTACTGTTATTATTTATCAACTATTTATGGTTCTTGGCCCACTAGTGAGTGGCGATATGCTATCAGGATCTCCTAGTTATGAATTAAACTTTTGGGTAGCAAATGCCATGCTTTCGATCTGCTTTCCATTGATAGTGTTACACACTGACTTTCTACAACATTGGCCATTTCGCTCAGATAACAGCCGTATAAGTTAAGTTATCAGTTTTTTTGAAGGATGTGGGTATCCTTTACAGATGATTTTAACCGATGAATAGTTTTAAATAGTGCTCTCTTTCAATAACCTTGCTTGTCCTGAATCTAATTGATCCAGTAATGTTTTTTCTTCATTTAAGGCAATTTATTTCATTTCTTTGGCAATCGTTTG
>SPKZ01022986.1_pt1 | contig 26321 bp, 19 predicted proteins | sample 2456571 | NCBI WGS metagenome assembly SPKZ01 (sample SAMN11192286, study PRJNA482655) | marine metagenome | biome: ENVO:00000447; feature: ENVO:00000244|ENVO:00000211|ENVO:00000569|ENVO:00002023; material: ENVO:00002151; isolation source: ocean water from marine abyssalpelagic zone ... | reverse complement strand
GAATTCCTGCAGGTAAAAGCACCGCCATGGTGATGATTACGGCCCTCCTCGACGAATTATTTCTAATAATTTTTGCCCCTCTATTCATTTTTTCAGTGGGGCACTTTGAAGTTTTTGAACTCAATTCGAATTTAACTTTTGGTAACTGGCAACAACCAATTGAATACATTTTTTATGCTGGCTATGGTTTTATCGTTTTACTATTTGTGGTGCTTTTCATAGCTTTATTTCTTGCACCTCAACTTATTCAGAAAATCATTTTACTCGCATTTCGAATTCCTGTTTTCAAAAAATGGGAAAAAATCGGACAAAAGTATAGCACTGATTTATTAGACAGTTCAAAAGAACTTAAACACCGGCCCTTATCGTTTTGGCTCAAGCTAATATTTGCAACTTTTAGCTCGTGGATTGCTAGGTACAGCGTGCTCATTTTTGTGATTTTAATTTTTGTTTCAATCTCCGATTACGGACTTCTTATCGCTAAGCAATTGGTAATGTGGATCATTATGTTAATTGCACCAACGCCAGGTGGAGCTGGCATAGCAGAAACTGTTTTTGTTGTTATGCTGGATGGGTTAACCGATTTTTCCAATATTAATTCACTTGCAGTATTATGGAGAGCGGTTACTTTTTATCCTTATTTGTTTTTAGGTGCTTACGTTTTATCCACTTGGACTAAAAGAAAGTTCGCAAAAACCTAGATATACCAATAGTTTATTCGTTTTTTTGCTTCGCGAAAATTAACACGTAAAAAAAAATGAAATTCGGAACTAAAGCAATTCACGCTGAAATCGAACCAGACTCGGCTACAGGAGCAATAATGACTCCTATCTATCAAACTTCTACATATGTGCAATCAACTCCTGGTGAGCACAAAGGTTATGAATATTCTAGAACGCAAAACCCTACTCGACATACGTTAGAGAAAAACTTAGCGACTTTAGAAAATGCGAAGTATGGTTTATGTTTCGGTAGCGGTATGGCTGCTACAGATGCAGTAATGAAATTATTGAGCCCTGGCGACGAAGTTGTTTCCACCAACGATTTATATGGTGGTAGTTACAGAATTTTCGAAACGATTTTTAAGGCTTACGGCATTGTGTTCCATTTTGTGCCAATGAACGACCTAGAGGCGATCAAGGAAAAAATAAACGACAAAACAAAGATGCTTTGGGTTGAAACTCCTACAAACCCAATGATGAACATCATTGACATTGTGGCTGTAGCAGAGATCTCTAAAAGCAACAATTTAACTTTAGTTGTTGACAATACTTTTGCTTCGCCTTACTTACAAAACCCAATGGATTTAGGTGCTGATATTGTAACGCACTCTATCACCAAATACATTTCAGGTCATTCGGATGTAGTAATGGGGGCAATTATTTGTAACGACGATGGTTTACAAGAAAAATTAGCATTTATTCAGAACACTTGTGGCGCAGTTTGTGGCCCAATGGATTCGTTTTTAGTGTTAAGAGGAATTAAAACTTTGCACTTAAGAATGCAACGTCATTGCGAAAACGCAGCTGTACTAGCTAAGCATTTAAAAACCACCCTAAAGTGGATAAGGTTTACTGGCCAGGATTTGAAGACCATGCCAACCACGAAATTGCTAAAAAGCAAATGAGAGGTTTCGGTGGAACCATTTCGTTTACTACAAAAAGCGACACTTTGAAAGATGCTCATACATTCTTATCTAACGTTAAAGTATTTTCTTTAGCTGAGTCGTTAGGTGGTGTTGAATCTTTATGTTCTCATCCAGCTACAATGACACACGCCGCTATTCCGAAAGAAGTTAGAGAGAAAAGTGGAGTTGTTGAGTCGTTGGTTAGATTAAGTGTTGGTATCGAAGATATTAATGATCTTATAGCTGACATAGATCAAGCTTTGAGCCATATCTAAGAAGTTTAAATAGCTTTACTTCTTATTAAGAATTACTTGAATCCCCTGTTTATAACAATTTATTACTATAAACAGGGGATCATTTATTTTACAACGTTTAGTTCGAGTTCCCGAACGCCATCCCATTAAGTTTAACAGGTTACATTACAATTATTTTGGATGATGTAGTTGACCTTATTGCCCGTTTTTAGCAGCTTACAGTAATCTAATCTCAAATTTCAACCTAATAGAACCCAAATCGATGTAAATGATCCTAGAACAGGATTGTCACCATATTATAAAGAAGAGTTTATGTAGATCTGGAATTATCCAAAAAAAATTACCACATCAAAAGATGTGGTAATTAAATAACATTGCTGAAAAAGGCTTAGAAATTAGTCTCTAAAACCAATTAAAAGCGAAATACAACCACTTGGCGTAATTCCTGTATTTGTATCCGACTTAGGAGCCTTAATACGAATTGTAAGCCTTTGGGTAGCATCTACGTTAAAATCGAAGATTTTCTCTTGTCCACTGTTCGTGTAAAGTTCTTTTCCACTACCGTCGAGTAATTTGAAAACAACATCACCTAATACTTCTTGCGATCCAACCAAGATTCTATAATCTTGTCCTTTGTAAAATACCATTCCAATTTCTACAGTTTCACCTGAAGCAATTACAGCACTATTAAATTGTCCGTTGTGGATGTAAGGAGCCAATTTAGGTACACATTTCTTTTTTGTAAAAGATTTGCATTGTGCATCAGCATTTAAACTAAATCCAGCGATCATCAAAAAGGCAGACGCCAGCATTACATATATCTTAGCTTTATTCATGTTCTAAATAATTAATAAGTATTAATTAACAATTCCGTTTCTAATGCTTCCGATTTTTTCAGTAATCTTGGCAAGTAATTCAGGAGCTATTACAACTTTACTTTGTGTAGTAATGCTAGTAACTTTGGTTTCTTCGTTTTTCTTTACTTGGTTTTCACCGTAAGAAATATCCACCTCGTCAAACAATGCTTTCAATTCTGCCAATTGAGCTTTAACTGAATTCACATCCTCATCATCAAAGCCATCTAGTAACTTAACTAAATCTTCCAACGATAATTTTTGTTCTGCAACTCTATCCAAAACTTCTTTATTGTCGGGTGTTTGAGCAGCAAGTTGAGCAGCGATGTACAATCCTTCTATCCATCCCCCAGTAATAATGATAGCAGATACATCCGCTCTATCATTTTCTTTAAGATATGATTCTGAATTCCAATACGACTCTGAAATAATTTCAATCAATGTGTCCTTGTTTCCAAGGTTTTGCTGAATTTTATATACGTTATCAGCAGAAAACGCACTTGTTATACCTAATCCGTCTGCCAATGTTTTAGCAGCAGAAAAATACTTCATCGATTCTTGTGTTTGCCCGAAGATGCTAGTATAACTTAAATCTGCACCATAGATGCCTAAATTTAGCGCTTTAGAACTGTTTGTAGAGTAGTTATCTACGTTATCTGGACTATTTAGTATATCGCCAGAGTAAGTAGCTCCTGTTCTCTTAATGATCGCTGCCATCTCTATTGGAGAAGGAATAGCGTAAAAAATATTTTCTGAACTCTGTTGGATAGACTCATCTTTTGCATCATCCGATGTAGCTCCCTCGTCTGTCATTTCTACGTCTCCAGACGCATCTTCGCTATCAGAATCTTCCGACTCTGAACCACATCCAATCGCAAAAAATAATGACAATTGAATTAGAACAATATATAAAACGTTGTTTCCTGATGTTATTTTCATAATACTCGATTAAGGTTAGATACCAGTATAGTACTGAACAAATATAAAAAATTATTACTATTTATCGTTTTTCAACTCAAAAGGTTACCTAATGTGCCAAAAGCCAATTTACTCCTTTTCCCGATTCCACGATAAGTGGCACGGTCATTTTTACCGAATTTTCCATGCAGTCGATCACAATAGGCTCAACCACACCCTCTTCCTCCTTATATAAATCAAAAACCAATTCATCATGAACTTGCAAAAGCATCTTAGATTTAAAGTTTTTTTCTTTGAAAATTTTATTAATATTTATCATTGCGATCTTAATTATGTCTGCGGCCGAACCTTGAATCGGTGCATTTATTGCATTTCGCTCTGCAAACCCCCTCACGATTCCATTGTGAGAATTAATGTCTTTAAGATGTCGCTTTCTCCCTAAAATAGTCTCTACATAGCCCTGTTCCCGAGCCTTTTCGACAATCAACTCCATGTATTCCTTAATTTTTGGGTATTGATCGAAATAACTCTCAATAATTTCTTTGGCTTCACCTCTTTTAATATTCAGTCGTTGAGCCAAACCAAATGCCGAAATACCGTAGATAATTCCAAAATTTACCATTTTGGCGTTTCTTCTCATGGTGTCGTCAACATCATTTAAGTCAACATGATAAACTTTAGAAGCTGTTGCCGAATGAATATCCACTTTATTCTTAAAGGCATCAATCATTGCGGTATCGCCACTTAATTCGGCCATTATTCTAAGCTCTACTTGAGAATAATCCGCGCAGAATAAAGTAAACTCATCACTCCTCGGTATAAATGCCTTTCTTACTTCCCTTCCTCGGTCTGATCTTATCGGAATGTTTTGAAGATTAGGGTTAATAGAACTTAACCTACCTGTTGCTGCTACCGTTTGCAGGTATGATGTGTGTACATGGTTAGTTCTTGCATTTACCATTTCGGGCAAAGCATCTACATATGTTGACTTAAGTTTACTTAGCGATCTAAAATCAAGAATTTGAGGGATAATCTCATGTTTCCCTTCTAGCTTCGCTAAAACTTCCTCCCCTGTAGCATACTGACCAGTTTTCGTCTTTTTTGCCTTGTCATCAATTTTTAATACATCAAACAAGATTTCGCCTAATTGCTTAGGAGAAGCAAGATTAAATTCCTGTCCAGCAAGTTTTAACACGTCAGCTTGAATCCTCTGAATGTCTATCTCTAATTCTTTCGAATAGTTCAACAACGCCTTTGTATCCAACATTATCCCCTCGGCTTCCATATTTGCAAGTACTGGAATAAGAGGAACTTCAACTTCGTTAAACAACTTTTCTAAACCATGTTCTTTTAATAAAGGCTTAAAGCATTCGCTAAGCTGGTAAGTAATATCGGCGTCTTCGGTTGCGTATTCTTTAACCTCCTCAGGCGCTATATCGCGCATGGTTTTCTGATTCCTACCCTTTTTACCTATCAAAGACTCAATGGAAACAAGCGAATAGTTTAAGTAAGTTTCAGCCAACAAGTCCATGTTGTGCTTTTGATCGGGCTGAATTAAATAATGCGCTAACATCGTATCGAACAAGTCGCCCACCACTTCAATATCATATCTTTTTAAGATAGAGATGTCGTATTTAATATTCTGACCTATTTTCTGAACTTTCGGATTAGCAAACAGTTCCTTAAATTCTGCTAAAACAGCTTTGGCCTCTTCAAAATCTTCCGAAAGTGGAATATAATATCCATGATGTGCTCTAAACGAAAAGGAGATTCCAACAATTTCGGCCGATTGTGGATCGATGCCGGTGGTTTCCGTATCGAAGCAAAACTGCTTTTGCAACGACAATTCTTTTATTATGAACTCTCTACCTTCCTTTATTGAAATTAAATTGTATTGATGCTCAGTATTTTCAATGTTTTTGAATTCTTTTGGTGCAGCTGCCTCATCGGCCCCAGCAGAGCTAAATAGGTCCATTTGGCCTTCTTCTTTGGCTACTTTAATAGGTGTACCTAAAATTCGTTGTGCAAGCGTTCTGAATTCTAATTCGCTAAACAGTTTGGTAAGCGCTTCGGCATTAGGCTCTTTAAGTAAAAGTTCTTTCTCGTTTAACTCAACTGGTGCATCTAATAAAATAGTTGCCAGTCGTTTCGACATTAGAGCTTGCTCTTTATTGTTCTCAACGTTTTCTTTCTGCTTTCCTTTAAGATCTTCGGTATTCTCCAACAGTTTTTCGATGCTGCCGTATTTCTTGATAAGGATCTTCGACGTTTTCTCACCAATTCCCGGAATCCCTGGAATGTTATCTACCGCATCGCCCCATAAACCTAAAATGTCTATTACTTGTAACGGATGCTCAATGTCGAACTTTTTGCAAATCTCAGGAATCCCCCAAACCTCTGCATCTCCCCCTCCACGACCCGGACGGTACATGAATATATTCTCGGAAACCAATTGACCAAAATCCTTATCTGGCGTCATCATATACGTTTGAAACCCCTTTTTCTCAGCCATTTTAGCCAACGTACCAATAACGTCATCAGCTTCATAACCCTCGCTCGCAATTATTGGAATATTAAAACCTTCTATTACCCGTTTTATGTAAGGTATTGCAATAGAAATATCCTCCGGCATTTTCTCTCTGTTCGCTTTGTATTCGGTATAGTACTCCTCTCTGATTCCAACCCCTGGCAAGTCGAAAACCACGGCAATGTGTGTTGGCTTCTCCTTTCTAAGTACTTCGTAAAGCGTGTTTGTAAATCCTAATACGGCAGAAGTATTCATGCCAGTAGAGCTGTACCTCGGATTTTTACTAAAGGCGAAATAAGCTCGATATATCAATGCAAACGCATCTAACAGAAATAGTTTTTTTTCTTCAGCCATCTTTACTCGTTGTATATTACATGCATAACCGTTTGTCCTACAGCCTTCAAAGCACCTTTATCAATATTACTCAAATTATCATTATGAGTGTGCCAAAAATCTCCAAAACCTCCCTGTTTTAAATCACTATTAATAATATCCACACATGGAATCCCTGTGGCTTTATTTACATATAAATAATCGTCAATAAGAGGTCCTATCTTGTGGTAAACGAAGTACTCGGAATAGCCTATTTTATTTGCGGTGTCCCATATTCTCTTTTGAACCCAACCAGCAGTTGAGGCAGAATAACCATCTCGAGGAAAAGCAGCCCCTTTACCACCAACCATATCAAGGCCAATCCCATAAAGTGAACGGTAATTTTCCATTGGCATATTTGCCCCCCAGTATTGCGAACCTAAACACCAAAACTCATTGCGATTTGCAACTTGCACGTTTGAAGGAGGGCCGTAATCTTCGGTATCGAAAAAAACAATATCTAAACCAATATTTAATCCGGAAAGTTGAACTTGTCTTGCAATTTCAAGCAAAACACCAATGCCGCTGCCACCATCATTCGCACCATCACTAGGCGACTCTTTATCTTCACTACCAGCATCTGTAATGTGCCGAGTATCCCAATGAGCAAAAAGCAATACTCTCCTCGGATTTTCTGGCTTGTACCTGCCAATGATGTTAATCATTCTTAGCTTTTTCTTATTGTATGCAAGTACTTCACCCTTCTGCTCAATTACTTCAAAATCAAACGACTTTAGTTTATCCGAAAGGTATTTAGCACATGCTAACTGCGCATCAGAATTTGGCACTCTAGGCCCAAAAGCAACTTGCTCTTCCACATAAACAAAAGCAGAATCGCTGCTGAAAGCAGGTACTTCAACAGTAGGTTTTGCAGACTTGGTACTTTTTGATTTTTTGGGAGTTTCTTCCGTTTGACAGCTAACAATTAGCGATGCAATTACTAGTGCGCTTAAAATTTTGAATACATTATTCATTGTAGCTCCAAGATACATTGCCTTTCTCATCTTTTAATGAAATATTGATTGCAGATAGTTTATCCCGAATCAAATCAGCGGTAGCGTAATCTTTGCTTTCCTTGGCCTGTTGCCTAATAGAAATAATAATGTCCAAAACATCATCCATCGAATCACTTGAAGATTCAGCCTCAATTGTTTCTAAGCCTAAAACATCAAACACATAATCATTGTAAAGTTTTTGCAAGATTTCTAAATCTTCTTTAGTAATAGTGGCCTTGCCATCGTTAACAGAGTTTATAAACCTTACTCCATCAAACAAATTGGCGATAACACCAGGTGTGTTGATGTCGTCGTTCATTGCAGCATCGCATTTAGCTTTTAGTTCTTCAGCACTTTGAGAAGAAGCATCGCTAGTGGGTAATGAGTTCAACAATTGCATTCCTTTCATTAGCTTCCCAAACCCCTTTTCGGCGGCTTGTAATGCTTCGTTCGAAAAATCTAATGTACTCGCATAATGCGTTTGCATCATAAAGAAACGAACCACCATGGGGTCGTATCCACGATCCATTAATTGATTGTCGCCATTGAATAACTCCTCTGGCAACAAAGAATTCCCAACCGACTTACCCATTCGTTGCCCATTGATGGTAAGCATATTGGTATGCATCCAATATTTTGATAGCTCTTCGCCAACGCCAGCAACAGATTGTGCAATTTCGCACTCGTGATGCGGAAATTTAAGATCCATACCGCCTCCATGTAAATCGAATGGAGAACCCAAATACTTAGATCCCATTACAGAACATTCTAAATGCCATCCAGGAAAGCCTTCTCCCCATGGAGAGTCCCATCTCATAATGTGCGCATCAGATGCCTTTTTCCATAATGCAAAATCACAAGAGTTTCTTTTGTCATCCTGGCCATCTAAACTTCTTTGCCCAGTTAACAAATCTTCTATTTTTCTTCCAGATAAAATACCGTAATCGTTGGTCTCGTTGTATTTCTGAACATCAAAATAAATAGATCCATTTACTTCATAAGCAAAGCCTTGATCCATTATTTTTTGAACCATGCTAATTTGCTCAATAATATGCCCAGTTGCTAAAGGTTCGATACTTGGTTCGAGCGCATTAAACTGTTTCATGATATTGTGAAAACCATTGGCATACTTTGCAGCAATTTCCATTGGTTCAACATTTTCAAGCTTGGCCTGTTTAGAAATTTTATCCTCACCGTCGTCTGCATCGTTCTCCAAATGCCCCGCGTCGGTTATATTTCGCACATATCTTACTTTATATCCGAGATAAAGTAAGTAACGATAAACTATATCGAAAGAAATAAAGGTTCGGCAGTTACCAATGTGTACATCGTTGTAAACAGTTGGCCCGCATACATACATGCCTACAAAAGGAGGATTGACTGGTTCAAAAACCTCTTTTTTCTTGGTAAGTGTATTATAAATTGATAGCTGGTTTTTCATCAAACCAAAGAAAACAAGAATTTAATTAATAGGAAAGTAATTTCAAGATAATTAAGAACAAAGATTATTGCCCTTCTTCGATAACTCCTTCTCCCTGATATTTACCCTTTTTATAGATAGAAACACCAGTTAAAATACCGTCTTTGCTATATATGTAAACTTTACCTTTCCAAAGATGACCACCTTTAAACTCGCCGTCTTTGGAAACTTGGCCATCTCTTCTATATAAAACATGATGTCCTTCGCCAGTAAATTTCCCAATATTTTTTCTTTCAGATTTCTTAACTATTACAGCTTCTTGAACTTCTGCTGCAGGCTCTGGTGGTGCTACTTCTTGCACAACTTCTTTTACTTCATAAACTTTCGTTTTAGCAGCATCTAGTACTCCGCCTTCACCGTAATATTTTTCAGACTTTACTTCGCCTGTAGATGTATATTCGGTTACTACGCCATTTTCCTGGCCAGAATTCCAATTGCCTTCTATTCTAATTTGCCCGTTGTCCCAATAATACTTCTGAGGACCTTCTCTTTTTCCTTTTTCATTAAAGGCAAATTCTTGAGATACCTCACCATTTGGATGCTGACGAATAAAGTTTCCTACGTTTTTGTTGTTTTTCCAAGTACCAGCCTCTTGCAATGTGCCATCAGAGTAATACTCTTTATAGTCACCATCTGGTCTGTTGTTGGTATAATTTACTTCTGATTTAACGTTGCTGTTGGTGAAATATCGTTTCCAAACACCGTTTTTTCTATTATTGGTATAAGACCCTTCTTCAACTACTTGATCGTCTTCATAGGAGTCCATTCTTTTCATTTTCCCCGTAAAAATCCAGCGACCTTGACGCATGTTAGTTACGTCTTTGTAATTAATGGTATCACCTGAAGTCTGCTCGACTTCAAAACTTTGATCCGCAGCTGAAACAACTATTGATATTCCAACCGTAAGTGATAAGATAGTTAAAAATTTACCTAGCATTCTGACAGATTTCTCTCGTTAAGTGTTAGCTAAATTTACGTTAAAAAAATACCAAAGTTTAAAATATGAGTACTTTTTTTCGCTGTATGCTCCAACTACACTGATATACAACTGCAAATATGCCAGTTATCAAGTAATGTTTTCAATCATTTCTTCGCAGATCCTTGTAAGATCGAACTCATGTTTCCAGTTCCAGTCTTCTCTAGCTACACTGTCATCAATACTTTGCGGCCAACTTTCAGCAATTTGCTGTCTAAAATCTGGCTGATAAAGGGAGTCAAATTCAGGGTAAAACTTCTGAATTTCCTTCGTTAATTCACCCGGTGAAAAACTAATCGCTGCCAAGTTATATGCAGAACGCACCTTAACCTCATCAGGGTCTGCTTCCATTATTTCAATAGTAGCTCTTACAGCATCTTCCATGTACATCATGGGTAACGTTGCATTCTCCTTTAAGAAACAAGGATAAATATCTCCCTTTGCAGCCGAATAAAAGATATTAATAGCATAATCGGTTGTTCCGCCACCAGGAGGCGACTTATAACTAATCAAACCAGGATATCTTAAGCTCCTTACATCTACTCTATATCTTTTATGGAAATACTCACACCATCTCTCTCCTGCTAGCTTAGAAATACCATATACAGTATTGGGATCTGCAACCGTATGCTGAGGAGTATGTGTTAATGGTGTTGTAGGGCCAAAAACTGCAATTGAACTAGGCCAGTATAATTTTTTAATCCAATCTTCTTTTGCCAAATGCAACATATTAAGGAGCGAATTCATGTTCAACTTCCACCCCATATCTGGATTTTCTTCTGCTTTCGCCGATAACATTGCAGCTAAAAGGTAAACTTCAGTGATATCATACTTTTTTACCAAAGTATAAATCTGATCCTTGTTCATTACATCTAGCTGTTCAAAGATCCCTTCATATTGGGCATTTCTCACGTCGGAGGCAATTACATTGTCCTCGCCATGCATGGCTCTTAATTTTTCAACCAGTTCGGTTCCTATCTGACCTAAAGCCCCTATAACTAATATTCTTGTCTTACCCATTATCGTTTTATTAAAGATCGGCAAAACTAAAGAATTCTATAATATATTGCACTAATAATAAATGGCATGAATAATGTTGTTTCAAAAAATAAATTACTTTTACTTTAACAAGTAAATTAAATTTAATTAAATCATGAAGCGAAAACTCTCTATCTTACTCATTACGATACTAATAACTAGTTTGTCAGCAGCAGCGCAAAAGTATGACCGTGCCATCGGTTTAAGAGCCGGGTCTAGCTTCACAGTTACATATAAACACGGTCTGAAAAAAGGATATATAGAAGGTATTTTAGGTTCTCATCACCTTGGTGGGGGATTTAGGGCCGCAGCACTTTACGAATTACACTTCAAATTAGATCAAAGCTTATTTCCTACTGATGAATTGTACTGGTATATTGGTGGAGGAGTGTTTTTCTCTAATTTCAGAGATGAAAACCATGGCGGTTCTCACAACCACAGTTCACCAGGTATTGCGGGAGTAATTGGCTTAGATTATACCCTTGACAGTTATCCGATAAATTTATCTATTGATTATATGCCTACTTTTGGCTTATCAGATGATTCGCATACTTATCACGGTGGTTCTCTGGGGGTTCGGTACACATTTTAAAACACAAAATCATGAAAAAAACTAATCAAATTTTAAGTTCAGTGTTCACTTTAGTATTACTAATAACACTAAGCCTTTCTAACCAGGCTATAGCACAAGAGGAAGTTACTATTGAAATGAGCGACCTTATGTTCGACGATCAATATTATGATGTTCTAAGTAAGGCAATGGCAAAAAAAGACCATGTAAAGTATTTAGATATCGCAATGCAAGACCTTAAGTCTTTCCCTAAGGAGTTATGTACTTTACCTAATGTAGAACGCCTTAGTATTGGTTTTAATTATATTAGAAGTATTCCGGCAGACATTGCAAAAATGGAGAAACTTGTGTTTCTTGACATTAGCGGAATGCATGGCGATATTACTTTACCTGCAGAACTAGCCAAGCTTACCAATTTGAAGGAAATAAAAATGCTGGATATGCTAAACGCTGATTCTGAAAAGAGAATTGTTGCTAGAATCACAGAATTGCTTCCTGATTGCAAAATCGTTACAGGTCATACAAAATGAGTAAATTATGTCTGATCACAACGAACTAGACTTCCACGAATCAGGCACTAATTTCGGCAAGTTTCAAAAGTATTTAGGCGAGTTCGTTTATGGTGGCATAGACGGCAGCGTAACAACATTTGCCGTTGTAGCGGGTTCTGCTGGAGCCGAATTTGGCACTACTATAATTATTGTATTAGGATTCGCAAATCTACTTGCAGACGGGTTTGCTATGTCTGTGGGGAACTACTTATCGACCAAGGCAGAACACGACAACTTCGACAAACACGAAAAGCTAGAGTATTGGGAAATTGAAAACCTGCGAGATGTTGAGATTCAAGAAATCAGAGACATTTACGCTGCTAAAGGGTTTGAAGGCGAATTACTTGAACAGGTTGTTGAAGTAATTACGGCGGATGACAAGGTGTGGGTAGACACTATGATGAAGGAAGAACTGGACATGATTAAGGACAGCAGGAGCCCTTTTAAAACTGCTGTTGTTACTTACTTGGCTTTTATTGTTATCGGAATTATTCCTTTGCTTGCTTATGTGCTTAATTACTTTGATGCAATAGAAGAAACTAATTTATTCCTCACATCAAGTATTTTAACCTCCTTCGCTTTTGCTATTGTAGGCTATATGAAGTCTTATGTTAGCGACACCAATAAGTTTAAAGGTGTAGCGGAAACAGTACTTTTAGGTGGTGCTGCGGCGGCTATGTCTTATTTTGTTGGCGACATCCTAAAAACTTTGGTTCAGTAACTTTTCTACTGCTTTTCAAACAGTTTATCTAACGTCTCGTACGATACTGCATGGTAATTAGACCTCGCTTTAGCATAAATACTTGCTGCCAATCCAGGATGATTTTCATCTGTTTCAATCAGCTTTTTATAAAGCGGCGTCAAAAACTTCCGTCTTCCCACATTAATTAAAAATTGCTCTGCACTTTCAAATGCAACCTCGTAATTATTAGCAACACTATAGATAAGCCATGCTGATAAGATTTCTGAATTGCTTGATTTAGTTAAATTAAATACGTCATCTAAATTGCTCATTTGAGCTCTAGTCAAGTCGTTTGGCAGATTGGTAATAAAATGCAACCATTCGTGTGTAGACCAGTCTTTGGTCTCGATTTCGCTCGCATCTATTCCTTTAACAAATTCATACATCACCACTTCAACATTCAAAAACTTATCCGACTCAATTACAGAAACAGAAGCCGGCATACCAGGTTTGTGAATCCATTCGTCGGTGTTGAACTTAATGTCGCTTTGCGAAAACAAACTATCTGCCAAGTACTCCTCAAACAATTGTGTAGTAATGCTTTTGAATTGATACGTTTTAAAATAGCCTTTCAAAAACTCGTCAAAAAGCTCTCTACCATACGTTTCTTCCATTTTCCGAAGCATTAAATAACCTTTGTTATAAGGCACTCCAGAAAATCCATCATCGGGATTCCTACCAGCCAAGTCAATTTCTAATCGAGTATCAGGGTTATCTTGTCCCATTTCCTCAATTTCTTCCATAACTTCTTGCAAGCTCAACGAAGCCAGCATTTCCGAATATTCTCGACCATACATTTCTTCCATTATTCGTTGCTCCAAATACACCGTAAATCCTTCGTTTACCCAAATGTGGCTCCAAGTAGCGTTGGTAACCAAGTTGCCCGACCAAGAATGTGCCATTTCGTGCGCAATTAAAGCCGTTAACGACCTATCCCCTGCAATGATAGTAGGTGTAGCAAAAGTTAATTTAGGGTTCTCCATGCCGCCAAAAGGAAAGCTAGGAGGCAAAACAATAACATCGTATCGTCCCCATGGATAAGGTCCATACATCTCTTCCGTTACGGTAAGCATTCTTTCCATATCGCCAAACTCGTACGCTGATTCTTCCAATAAATAAGGCTCGCAATAAACCCCTGTTCGTGGCCCAATCGCTTTAAATTCAATATCGCCTACAGCCAACGCAATTAAATAACACGGAATCGGAATGTCCATATCAAATGTATACTCACCAGTTGCATTCTTTTCTTGCCCGTTATCTGCACTCATTACAGCCATCATTCCTACCGGAACTTTAACTTTCGCATCGTAGCTTATTCTTATTCCTGGGCTATCCTGACACGGAATCCACGTTCGAGTTAAGATTGCTTGCCCTTGTGTAAACAAATAAGGCGTCTCCTTCCCTCCTGTTTGCTCTAGAGCTAACCATTGAAGCGCCAAAGCACCTTTACCCGTCGTGTAATCTATCCCAACCTCAGTAGTAGATTCATCTATTTTAATAACAAGCGCATCGCCGTTAATATCACCTTTTTTAATCTCAAATGTGGTTGCTTTACCATTATTCAAAAACACTTTATTAATTGTAAGTCCCTTAACATCAAACACAATACTATCAGCCGTTTTCCTCTCAATCTTATAAAGGGCTACACCATTAATGATTTTCGTATCAAAATCTAAGCTAATATCAAGCGAAAGGTGCTTCACAACCGCTTCATTGGGCTTCGAAAAACTATGGGGATCTTCAGAATACATCACTTTTTCTTCTTTTTGTTTTTTTTCTTCTACCGAACAACTTACCACGCTTATTGCCATTGCAACAGCTAATATTGGTGTAATTAATTTTCTCAAAATCTTGATTTGGGTTAATTGGAAAAGCCTAAGTGCTTAAATTCAAATATAATCAATGTTGAAATAACCGCCTCTATTTTCTGTACGTGCTCGCGAGTGCTTAACAATTAAATAAGCTACCGTAATTAAATTTCGGAGCTCGCACAACTGAGGAGAGATGGTGGTTTTCTCGTATAAATCTTCTGTTTCATGATAAAGCAAATCCAATCTTTTTCTAACCATCGCCAGCCTTTTATTAGAGCGAACAATGCCAACATAATCGCTCATTAAAATTCTTAACTCCTCTGTACTGTGCGTAATTAAAACTTTCTCCTTCGGATCGGATGTACCATCGGCATTCCAACTAGGAATTTCGATATCAGCATGATTACCAGCCTCAACATTTTTCACATCAAGAAACGATCTATGTGCGTAGACCAACGCTTCCAACAAAGAATTAGAAGCAAGTCTGTTTGCGCCATGAAGCCCTGTCCTAGCGCATTCTCCACCAGCATATAAATGGTTGATACTAGTTCTGCCGTTTTTATCAACCTCTATCCCGCCACATAAATAATGTGCGGCTGGCACAACTGGTATCATGGCCTTACTTACATCTATACCAATACTCTTGCACTTTTCGGTAATGTTTGGGAAATGCTTGGCAAACTCTTCCATATTCAAATGTGTGCAATCTAAATACACATACTTGTGCCCGCTTTTTTTCAATTCCGAATCAATTGCTTGTGCAACAATATCTCTGGAAGCCAAATCTTTTCTGTCGTCGTATTTCGACATAAACTCTTCGCCTTCCTTTGTTTTTAAAATAGCGCCAAAGCCTCTTACTGCTTCAGAAATTAAAAATGAACGTTCTGCTTCCACCTCATACAGTGCAGTTGGGTGAAACTGAACAAATTCCATGTCTTTTATTCTAGCCTTGGCTCTATAGGCCAATGCCACACCGTCTCCGGTAGCAATTGCTGGATTTGTGGTGTTTTTATAAGCTTGCCCTATTCCGCCAGATGCCAACATGGTAATGCCAGCTAAAACACGTTGAATCTTATTACTTTTCTGATCGAGTACATATGCACCGTAGCAATTTACTTGATGTGAACTTTGGTTGGATTTTATTTTACGATGATGCTCTGTAATTAAATCAATTACATAATGATGATCGAGCATTTGAACATTGCCACAGTTTTTAATTTGCCTCAACAATGAAGTCTCTACCTCAAGGCCAGTAACATCTTTGTGATGAACAATTCTGTTCATGGAATGTCCACCTTCCTTTCCTAAATCATACTCGCCACCTTCGTCCTTATCGAAACTAGCCCCCCAAGAAATCATTTCCTCGAATCTGGCAGGACCTTCTTCAATCACCATTTTAACGATTCGCTCGTCGCAAAGGCCATCGCCTGCAATTAAAGTATCTTGAATATGTTTTTCGAAAGAGTCTTCTAAGTCCTGAAACACAAAAGCGATTCCACCTTGCGCATATTTCGTATTCGACTCACTTTCATCGGCTTTCGTAACAATAATTATTTGTTTGTCGGTAAACTCCGAGGCCAACTTAAGCGCGTAAGTTAAGCCAGCTATACCAGAACCAATAACGAGAAAATCGGTTTGAATCATAAATTAAGTACTGAAACTTTTCCTGAGGAAACATCTAACATTCGTTCAATAGGGAGCAATGCTCTTTTCTGAATTTCACTGTCAACATGAATTTCAGGCAATTCATGTTTCATACAAATGCAAAGTTTCTGCATCGTATTCATTTTCATAAAATGACATTCGCTACATGCACAAGTATTGTCCTCCTGGGCAGGTGCCGCATAAAGTTTCTTGTTGGGCACCTCCTTCATCATTTGATGTAAAATACCCGCTTCGGTCGCAATAATAAATTCGTCGTGATCATCAGTTTTCACAAAGTTTATCATGCCTGCTGTGGAACCCACATACGTAGCGGTTTGTAAAATATGTGCTTCCGATTCGGGGTGTGCAATAATTTTCGCATTCGGATATTCGGCACTAAGCGTTAACAGTTTGTCTATAGAAAATGCCTCATGCACTATGCAGGCACCATCCCACAACAGCATATCGCGCCCAGTTTCTTTGATTAAATATTTACCCAAATTTTTATCTGGAGCAAAAATGATCGGTTTATCTTTAGGAATAGCATTGATGATACTTACCGCATTGGACGATGTGCAAACAATATCTGTTAATGCTTTAACCTCTGCCGAACAATTTACATAAGTAACAACTATGTGATCGGGGTGAGCATCTGTAAATGCTTTAAACTCTTGAGGAGGACATGATTCGGCCAAAGAACAACCCGCCTTTAGATCGGGTAAGATTACTTTTTTAGTCGGATTTAAAATTTTTGCAGTCTCTGCCATAAACTGAACTCCTGCAAAAACAATGATGTCGGCATCTGTTTCGGCAGCTATTTGAGAAAGACCTAAACTATCTCCAACATAATCTGCAATATCCTGAATATCTGGCTCTTGATAATAATGAGCCAATATAACAGCATTCTTTTCCTTCTTTAAAGCATTGATTTCTTTTACAAAATCCACGCTTTTATCTACCTCAACATTTAAGTATCCTCGTTCCTCTATTTCCTCTTTTAAAATATCTGTCATAATATTTAGTAACATCTAGCGTTTTCGCCAAAACTTATTTCAATTTTAGCGGAATCAAATATACTTCACCTTGATGAATTGGCAAGACTTTCGAAAACAAAACGAATATTTCATACTTTCGCTAACTCAATTTGAAGACAAAGACAAGCAAAGCAATGGATCAATTTAAAAAATACAATACGTATGTTGGATCGCTAGTGTTTATAATCGCCACAACTGTGTACTGCATGACTATCGAGCCTACAGCCAGTTTCTGGGATTGTGGCGAATACATTGCATCTGCATATAAGCTCCAAGTTGGCCACCCACCGGGGGGACCATTTTTCCAATTATTAGGACGTATGTTCTCACTTTTTGCCTTTGGCGATGTTACCAAAGTAGCCATGATGATCAATATTTTGTCGGCTTTATGTAGTTCGTTCACAATACTATTTTTGTTTTGGAGCATCACTCATATAGGTCGCAAATTACAAACTACCGAAGCTGAGGTTACCCAAGGTAATATGCTTGCCATATTAGGCAGTGGTATAGTTGGCGCATTGGCTTACACTTTTTCCGATTCGTTCTGGTTTTCGGCTGTAGAGGGCGAGGTTTACGCCATGTCGTCTTTATTTACCGCACTTATGTTCTGGCTTGTTTTAAAATGGGAGGAACACGCAGATGATGAGCGTTCCGACAAATGGATTCTTCTGATAGCGTACGTTATTGGCCTATCAATAGGAGTGCATTTACTTAGTTTACTGGTAATACCAGCAATTGGAATTGTCTACTATTTTAAAAGATACGAAACAACAAGGAATGGATTAATAGCCGCTTTCATAATCTCTTTTATCGTTTTGATTGTAATTCAATATGGTATTATCCCTGGTATCATTTGGCTTGCATCTAAATTCGAATTGTTTTTTGTAAACACTGTCGGCCTACCTTTTAATTCGGGTATTATTGTATATACTGCCTTAATTATTGGTGGTATTGTAGCAGGCCTTAGATGGAGCAAAAAGGTAAACAACAGAATTGTACACATCCTCTTATTGAGTTTCTCGTTTATATTAATTGGTTATTCGTCGTATGCATTAATCGTAATAAGATCGAGTGCAAACCCGCCAATGGATGAAAACAATCCAGAACAAGTGTTTTCGCTTTTATCCTACTTGCAACGTGAGCAATACGGAGACAGACCGTTAGGATACGGACAATACTACAATGCTCCTCTTAAAACAGGGGTAGATTCTAAAACAAAAAAATCGAGGTCTTACAAAGATGGTTCGCCAGTACATTCTAAAAATGAGAAAACTGGAAAATATTATGTTTCAGATGATAGAGTTCAAACCATTCCGCAATACAATGAAAGATTTAACACGCCGTTCCCTAGAATGTATAGCTCACAAGCCACACACATTAGAGCTTACAAATCAGTTGCAGAGATAAAGGGTAAATCCGTTCAAATTACCCATCCAAACGGAGAACGCGAAATAAAAAAGAAACCTACTTTCTGGGAAAATTTAAGGTTCTTCCGCAAGTATCAAATCGATCACATGTACATGCGATATTTCTTTTGGAATTTCGTAGGAAAACAGAACGATTTACAAGCAGGAATTCCTGATCCAGGAAAAGGAAACTGGATTACCGGTATAGATTTCTTAGATGACTCACGTCTTGGTCCACAAGGTAATTTACCATCTGAATTAGCTAACAACAAAGCCAAAAATAAATTTTATGGCTTACCACTGCTCTTAGGAATTGCTGGATTGATATTTCTATTTGGTAGAAGTTGGAAAGATGGTGTAGCTGTTTTTCTATTATTCTTTTTCACTGGCTTGGCCATTGTTATCTACTTAAATCAATACCCATATCAGCCACGTGAGCGAGATTACGCATATGTTGGATCGTTCTACGCATTTTCGATTTGGATTGGCTTGGGCGTTTATTGGCTCTTTGATGTACTAAAGAAGTATACCAATCCTGTAATAAGTTCTGTTGCAGCAACTGTTATTTGTTTGCTCTTAGTACCAACCATAATGGCTAAAGAAGGTTGGGACGATCATGATAGATCGGACACCTACACGGCAAGAGATTTTGCTTACAACTATCTTCATTCGTGTGCTCCAAATGCAATCTTATTTACAAATGGCGACAACGACACTTTCCCTCTTTGGTATTTACAGGACGTAGAAGGCATTAGAACCGATGTTAGAGTTGTGAATTTAAGCCTCTTAAATACTGATTGGTACATCGATCAGATGAAAAGAAGAGCATATGATTCGGCACCAACTCCTTTTTCGCTTACAAAAGATAAATACATACAAGGCACTAGAGATTTCCTTTTGTATTACGATAAAAAATGGAAAGGCTACATGGATATCGATTTAGTTATGGAGTTTATTGCTAGCGATCAAAGGAAACATAAACTTGAAACTAGAGGAGGAAAATGGATTAACTACTTGCCTACCAAAAGAATTAAAATTCCGGTAGAAAGAGAAGTTGTTCTAAGCAACGGAACTGTAAATCCAAAAGATGAGCATTTAATGTTGGATCATATTGAGTGGGATATAAAGAAAAATCACTTGACCAAAAACAACATGATGATTGTTGACTTACTTGCAACAAACAACTGGAAAAGACCTGTATACTTCGCAATTACGGTTGGAAACTCAAGCTACCTTAATTTGCAACATTACTTCCAATTAGAAGGTTTAGCATATCGTTTGGTACCAATTAAAACTAATAATCCAGATGGTCAACTTGGTAGAATTGATACCGACATTATGTTCGACAACATGATGAACAAGTTTAAATGGGGCAACATTTCAGATCCGAATATCTATCTGAATGAGCAGAACCTTAGAATGACGATGAATTTTAGAAGCAATTTTACCCGATTAGCTGAAGCATTAATTGCAGAAGGTAAAATTGACAAAGCAATTGAAGTAACAGATCGTTGTTTTGAGTTGATGCCTAATGAAAGCATCCCTTACAATTTGTTTGTAATGCCACTAGCTACAATTTATTATAGTGTGGATCAATTCGACAAAGGGAATGACATTGTTCAAATTCTTGCAGACAAATATGAAGAGGAACTCGAATATTATTTTTCTCTTGATGTTTCAGATTTAAAGAATGAAGGGCAATCTATGCAATATGCAATGTCGATTATGCAAAGGTTAACAAAGATTACAGAACAGTATAAGCAAACTGAGATGCATGATATGTTACAAGCCAGATTCGATAGACTTGAAGCTGTATACATGAAAAGAGTTAATAGTATAAATCCAAATCCTCAATTTCCATCTTAGATTTATTACTTTAATACTTGATTTATCCATAAAAAGTGAATCATGTATCTTGTAAAACCACCATATTTATTAAGAAAGTATTTAAGCGAATGTATTTGGCGGATGCCAAATAATAATTGCATGTACCTAACATTCGACGATGGCCCGACCCCTGAAATTACAGAATGGGTACTAGATTTATTGGCGGAGAAACAAATAAAAGCAACTTTCTTTTGCGTTGGTAACGCGGTAAACAAAAATCCCGCTCTCTTTGGCAGAATTACCGCAGAAGGACACGCTATTGGCAATCACACCTACAACCACCTAAATGGTTGGAAAACGGACGACACCACGTACTATAAAGATATAGCGAAAGCTCAATCGCTTATTCCATCTAAACTTTTCAGGCCTCCCTATGGTCGAATTTCAAAGCGACAAGCCAAACAAATTAAACACGATTATAAAATCATTCTTTGGGATATTATTTCAGGAGATTTTGATACTGAAACAAGCAAAGAAAAATGCCTTTCGAATGTGGTAAAAAATGCAAGAGGTGGTTCTATCATTGTGTTTCACGACAGCCATAAAGCCTCCGAAAACTTAAAATACAGCTTACCTCTTGTAATTGACTATTTTCTCAATAAAGGGATAACATTCAATAAATTAACTGATTAACAAAATTTATTCATTGCTTTGCTTAAAATCAGGTAAATCAAATGAACAATTTCATAGTAAAATCGTATCTATACCAATCAAACAAGTTGAGCCTTACGTGAGATGACAGATTTACTATTTGAATTAAACTTTAATCGCCTATTACCGATTCTATTATCGCTAATTCCCGCAATATTTAGTTTATCTATATTCCTTTACGCGCTCATTAAGCTGCCTAAGTCTAGTACTACAGCGGTATTCGCTTGTTTTGTATTTGCAACTTGTGTATGGCAAATTAACGACACGATGGTTCGTTCTGCCCCCATACTTGTAGCTGCCCAATTATGGCAAGATTTACTTTTTGCGGGCGTACTTTTTGTTGGACCGTTTGGATTGCATTTCGCGCTGCTTTACACTGAGCAGAAGAAACTTACAAACTCATACATACTCATGTTCTTTCTCTACTTTCCAGCCTTCTTTTTTGAAGTTACTGAAAGTGCAGGCTTTTTTCGACATTCATTAACCTACAACGAATTTTGGGGCTGGATCAATCGACCCTCAGGACAAATCCTAAACACATTAGAAGCTTCATGGATAGCAAGTTGCGGAGTATTAACATTAATTACTCTTGGTGTATATGCTAAAAAAATGAGTGGTGTGGAGATCCGAAACAAACAATCCATGTTAATTTTTATCGGCTATTTAGTACCTGCAATTCAAGGCATAACAACACAATACCTGTTGCCATTTACCTTTGGAATTCCCGAAATGCCACTTACCACTACTTTTTCGATTGTATTCTCTACTTGTGCTGTTATTGGTTTAGCCAGGTATCGGCTCTTGGCATATGATCCCTTACTTACATCCGACAATTTAATTAGCACCATGAACGAAGGTATTATGGTTACTGATAATTGGGGGCATACAAAATTTGTAAACGATCAGTTGTGCGAAATGCTTGGATATTCGCCTGGCGAAATAATGGATCAAAAGGCAGAAGGAATCTTTATACCAAAATCGGAACTTGAAAAATTATACGAAGGAAGAAAAAAAATCAAAGAAGGTGAAAATTCTGAATTTGAACTTGAATTGATAAAAAAATCAGGAGACAGAATTCAAACATGGGTTAGTACTGCCCCATATAACAATCAAGATGGTCATCACATTGGTTCGTTGATGATCTTAACCGACATCACCAAAAGAAAAAGAGCAGAGCTGGCCCGAGAAATTGCTTTTAACATTACCAAAGCTGCAAACAGAGGAATTAGGGATATTAACTCGCTAGGAAAACTAATTCACTCCGAAATTCTACGATTGGTACCTAATGCCAACTTCTACATTTCTCTTTTAAACGAAGAAACCAACACCATTCATTTCCCATTTTGGATTCACGAAGAAGTAGATATATCTGGCCAGGCCGATAGAGAATTCTCTAACGGATTCTCCGAATATATTATCAATACTGGCAAAAGTATTTTTATCAAAGGCAAAAAAGTTGAAGACTTCGTGAGAGAAAACGAATTGGGACACATTGATAAAATGCCAAAGATATATGTAGCAACACCCCTTAAGCATTTAGGAAAAGTTATTGGCGTTTTGGCCTTGCAATCCGATATCAATCAGCATGCGTACGACGAGCACGACTTCGAGTTTTTAAAGTTTATTTCGGGACAAGTAGCCACAGTTATTGATAAGCAGGAGATGCTTGAGCAACAACAATTAAGAGAAGCTGATTTATTGTTTTTTAGAAATATTATCGATCAGTCGAATGATTTTATAACGGTGGTAGATATTGATAACGGAAAAATTATTGATGTTAACGAAAGAACCTTGCAAAAACTAGATTACTCTAAAGAGGAAATCGTTGGGAAACTATATACCGAAATTCACATTGTTGAAGAAGATTATGTTTGGAATGATTACCTATCCAGACTTCGATCGGGAGATCAGGTAATTGAGCCTGCCTTATACCGCGCTAAAAATGGCTTAGAAACTCCTGTCGACATCAATATGAGTATTGTAACCATCGATTTAGTTGAGTACTTAGTAACTGTTGGGAGAGATGTTAGAGAAAAAGTTGAAGCAGAAACAGCATTGTCGGAATCTCAAAACCAGCTTTCTCACCTTGTAGAAAACTTAGACGTATCAGTTTATGCAATTGAAGTTCTTAGTATTTCGCCGTTAAAACAAAGAGTGCTTTATCAAAGCAGTCAGATTTTTGACATTGCAGGAATTAATGCTGAAGACTTTGATGATGTTGGCATCTGGGATGAAATGATTCACCCTGATGATCTGGAACTTGTTCAAGCAGATGTTCTTGAAATGATTGAGACAAAAAAGAGCATGACAAGTATCTATAGGGTTTTTCACGCTATGACCAGAAAAATCATTTGGATTGAAGAAACTTATCGGCCAGTAAAAGTTGTTGATGGAGAAGTTCTCACTTATTATGGTGCGATAAGAGATGTTACCGAGCGTAAAACTCAAGAAGCCAAATTAACTGCAGCACATAAAGAACTTGAAGCGTTTATTTACAAAGCATCTCATGATTTAAAAGGGCCTCTTTCTTCGAGTATGGGACTTGTAAATATTGCCCGATTGGAATCTAAAGACACCAACGACGCAAAATATTTTGATCACATTGAAAGCTCCTTAAAGAAACTAGAAAGTATCTTAGACGACCTCCGACAAGTTGCTATTATTAAACAAGGCATTATAGAAATTGGCGAAGTTGATGTTGAATCGGCTATGAGAGACATTATTACTACGTTTAAGTTCTACGAAGAATTCGATTCTATCCATTTCGAATTTGAAAACACAGCAGATCAAATAGTACTAACAGACCGTAGTTTGTTGGAGCTTTGCTTAAGAAATACAATTGAGAACGCCATCAAATATCAGAAGTACAATTACGACGACTCGTATATCCATTTTAAGTTAAGCAAGACGCATAATGGGCTTCAAATTATTATTAAGGACAACGGTATCGGTATTGATGCGGAACACATTCATACGATCTTTGATATGTTTGTGAGGGCCAATCATACTTCTAAAGGAACTGGACTAGGTTTGTATATCGCCAAAAATGCCATCGACAAATTAGGTGGTACTATTGAGGTTGATAGTAAGAAAGGCTGGGGAACCACTTTCGAAATAACGGTACCTACACACACTTCAATAGATGAAGTTGAAGAATGAAACTCGGTTTTACAATAGTATTTTTCATAATGAGTCTGTTTAATTTTTTTAGTAGTGCTCCAATTACCGATGGCGAAAAAAACTTTTATGCTTTCGAGGTAGCCGACATCACCAACAAAACTTTTGATTTCGAACAGTTAAAAGGCAAGAAAGTAATGATTGTAAATACCGCATCTAAATGCGGATACACACCACAATACAAAGAATTGCAAGAATTATATCTACGTTACAAAGACCATGGTTTTATAATAATTGCATTTCCCAGCAACGATTTTCTTTATCAAGAACCTGGAGACAATGAAAAAATTGAAAAATTTTGCTCCGAAAAATATCAAATCACCTTTCCGTTAATGTATAAGGTTAAGGTAAAAGGAAAAAACATGCACCCTGTTTATCAATTTTTAACCAACAAAAGCCTAAATGGCGTGCTAGATTCGAAAGTAAAGTGGAACTTTCAGAAATATTTAATCGACGAAAAAGGAGAATTGGCAAAAATGTTAAAGCCAAGCACAAATCCCTTAGATTCGGCAATTATTAATTGGATCGAAAATTAAATTATTATGACCGATAGTATTCAAGAGAATAAACTTTTTATGGTATTCAGAATTATCTCATTCTTAGAGGGATTATCATGGATTTTTCTTTTGGTAGTTGCCATGCCTATGAAGTACATGATGGATGCGCCCGAACTCGTAAAACTTACTGGCCCTATCCACGGAGGTCTTTTTACATTTTATTGCATATTGGCAATTTGGCTTAAATCAGATTTAAAATGGTCTAATAAAACCACTGCATTCACATTAGCACTTTCGCTAATTCCTTTTGGCATGGTATACGCCGAGTTAAAAATATTTCGCTCAAAATAATTTCCTAGTTTTAAAGTTAGATTACAATCTTTCGAGACCAAATTAAATGAGTAGCCCCGTTGTTTTATTTACAAGTAGTTGGTATCCTAGCCGAACGCATGCTACACTTGGCAATTTTGTTAAGCGACATGCCGAAGCAGTTGCAACACAAACGCGGGTAGTTGCCTTGTATGTTACTTCCGATCCTGATTTATCTCAGGAATTTGAAATTACACACGAGAAAGAAAATCAAGTTGACAATGTAGTTGTATACTATAAAAAAGTAACGAGCCCCATTCCTGTTCTTAGCCACATTCAGAAATACAAACGCAACTTGTCTGCTTTTAATTTAGGGATGAAATGGATTGAAAAGTTTTTGAAGATTGACAAATTCGATATCGTTCATCACAACATCACCTACCCTGCCGGAATTTTTCCTTTGCATCTTAAAAGTAAGCTTAACCTGCCTTTCGTTATTTCCGAAAACTTCACAGGTTTTTTACCAGCCGATAGAGCGCATTACACAGGATTGGTAATGAAATATATGTGCAGGTCGATTACTAGAGCAGCAGATGTAATTTGTCCTGTTTCTCAAGACTTGCAAGACTCAATGATTGACCTAGGGTTTAAATCGGAGTATACGATAGTACCCAATGTGGTTGACATGAAAACGTTTTACACCAACAAAAAAGGTCCTGCTCCTATAGATGGAAAAATAAAGTTCATACATGTTTCAACTTTAAATGAAGAGCACAAAAACATGTTTGGAATTTTAAGAACCATCAAAAAACTTTCTGAAACGCATGATGTTGAGTTCAACATAGTGCATGATGAGGGCGGTGAGATGCACAAAGCATACTGCGAAGAAATTGGCATTGCCGACAAAGTAAATTTTCTGGGTAAAAGAGATGCCAAAGGGGTAGCAAACGAATTAAGAAACAATCACATCTTTATATTGTTCAGCAATTTCGAGAATTTG
>SPKZ01003033.1_pt1 | contig 26353 bp, 24 predicted proteins | sample 2456571 | NCBI WGS metagenome assembly SPKZ01 (sample SAMN11192286, study PRJNA482655) | marine metagenome | biome: ENVO:00000447; feature: ENVO:00000244|ENVO:00000211|ENVO:00000569|ENVO:00002023; material: ENVO:00002151; isolation source: ocean water from marine abyssalpelagic zone ... | reverse complement strand
TTTGGTCCACCGCGGTTAGCGCGCTTACGTTCGTTTTCAGTAAGAAGTCTCTTACGGATACGAATGCTCTTTGGTGTTACTTCAACTAGCTCATCATCATCGATAAACTCTAGAGCTTGCTCTAGGGTGTAGATGATTGGCGTAGTAAGTACTTGTGCTTCATCAGTACCTGATGAGCGAACGTTAGTTAACTGCTTGCCCTTAAGCGCGTTTACAGTTAAATCGTTCTCACGGCTGTGAATACCTAGTACTTGGCCTTCATAAACTTCTTCAGCATGCTGAGTAAATAAACGACCACGTTGCTGTAAGTTAAACAATGAGTAAGTCAAAGCTTTACCAGTAGCGTTAGACACTAATACGCCGTTAGAACGCTGGCCGATGTTGCCGCCTCTGTGTGTGCCGTATTCTTCAAACGTGTGGTAGATTAAACCAGAACCAGAAGTCATCGACATGAATTCAGTTTGGAAACCAATAAGACCACGTGAAGGCATATCGAAATCGATACGAACACGGCCTTTACCGTCTAGCTGCATGTCACACATAACAGCTTTACGTAAACCAAGTTTTTCCATTACTGTGCCTTGATGCTGTTCTTCAACATCAACAGTAACTTTTTCCATTGGCTCCATTAGTACGCCATCAACTTCTTTGAGGATTACTTCAGGACGAGAAATCGCCATTTCGAAACCTTCACGACGCATGGTTTCGATTAAGATACCTAGGTGAAGTTCACCACGACCCGATACTTTAAACTTATCTGAGTCAGAACCTTCTTCAACGCGTAATGCAACGTTATGAACAAGCTCTTGCTGTAAACGCTCTGCGATGTTACGTGAAGTAACAAACTTACCTTCTTTACCAGCAAACGGAGAGTTGTTTACTTGGAAAGTCATGGTGACAGTTGGTTCATCAACGCTTAACAGTGGTAATGGCTCAATACAATCAACGGCACAAATAGTGTCAGAGATTTTTAATTCACCAAGACCAGTGATGGCAACTAAGTTACCCGCACAAGCTTCGTCCATTTCGTGACGTTCTAAGCCTAGGTAACCCAATACGGTACCGACCTTAGCCTTACGAGTAGAACCGTCAGCCATTAATACCATCACTTGCTGGTTAGGAGCAATCTTACCACGAGTGATACGACCAACACCGATAACGCCAACGTAAGAGTTGTAATCAAGTTGTGAAATTTGAACTTGTAATGCGCCTTCAGCGTCAACGTCAGGAGCAGCAACGTTATCAACGATAGCTTGGAACAATGGCTCCATGTTGTCAGACTCAACGTCTAAGTCCATCGACGCCCAACCGTTTAATGCTGAAGCATAAACAGTGGTGAAGTCTAGTTGTTCATCAGTCGCGCCTAAGTTATCGAACAAATCGAAGATTTGATCCATAACCCACTCAGGACGAGCACCAGGACGGTCAATCTTGTTAATAACAACGATTGGCTTTAGGCCTTGAGCAAATGCTTTTTGCGTTACAAAACGCGTTTGAGGCATTGGACCGTCTACGGCATCAACTAGTAGTAATACTGAGTCAACCATTGACATGATACGCTCAACTTCACCACCGAAATCGGCGTGACCAGGAGTATCTACGATGTTGATACGGTATTCATTCCAATTAATCGCAGTAGGTTTTGCAAGGATGGTGATACCACGTTCTTTTTCAAGATCGTTTGAATCCATTACACGCTCTTCAGCTTCGCCGCGTGTTTGAACTGTACCAGATTGCGTTAGCAATTTATCATCCAAAGTTGTCTTACCATGGTCAACGTGAGCAATGATTGCTATGTTACGTAACTTGCTGATATCAGTAATATTATTTGACATTATATCTCGCCTAAACATGAGTGATTACTTTAAAGAGTAAGGACTCGGGGGTGACTAAAATTTAGGCGACAAATTCTACAGGCTTGTTACACTAAAAGCTATCTATTTAGCATACTAAGATTGCTCAATGTTAGTATAAATAGATTTTTTTTGAACTTAACCACAAAACACACCGAATTGCCGCAACGCTAACGGCACCAAAATGGTGCGGAAGTGAGATCATTTTGGTGCAAAAACAAATAAAACAACTTGAGAAAATACTTATTAGTCATTACTTTCAAACTCTTATATTTATGGCATAATTATAGCTTTATAATCTCTATAGCCGTAGTAACTTATTTTAAATATTATTTATTTTGAAGGAAACATCAGATGTCAGTAGAAAATGTTTTTCAATTAATTAAAGAGCATGACGTTAAATTTATCGATTTACGTTTTACAGATACTAAAGGTAAAGAACAACACATTAGTATTCCTTCACATCAAGTTAATGAAGATTTTTTCGAAGATGGAAAAATGTTCGATGGTTCATCAATTGCGGGTTGGAAAACAATCAACGATTCTGACATGGTGATGATGCCCGATCCTTCAACCGCAGTATTAGACCCTTTCACTAACGTGCCTACTCTTAATATTCGTTGTGACATTTTAGAACCTGATACTTTACAAGGCTACGATCGCGATCCTCGCTCAGTTGCCAAGCGTGCTGAAGAATATATGCGCAGCGCTGGTTTTGCCGATGATGTGTTATTTGGTCCTGAACCAGAGTTCTTCCTATTTGATAGCGTTCGTTACAAAAACGACATCAATGGCGCGTCATACGAAATAGATGATAAAGAAGCGTGTTGGAACTCAAATACTGAATATGAAGATGGCAACACCGGCCACCGTCCAAGTCTTAAAGGCGGTTACTTCCCAGTATCTCCAGTTGATTCCGCACAGGACATTCGAAGCGCCATGTGTCTGCTAATGGATGAAATGGGCTTAGTGGTTGAAGCACATCATCATGAAGTAGCAACTGCGGGACAAAATGAAATTGCATGTCGTTTCAATACCATCGTTGCCAAAGCCGATGAGATTCAAATCTACAAGTATATCGTGCATAACGTTGCTCACGAGTTTGGTAAGACAGCAACCTTTATGCCAAAGCCATTAGTGGGTGATAACGGCTCAGGTATGCATTGCCATATGTCATTAGCGAAAGGCGGTGAAAATTTGTTTGCTGGTGATAAGTACGGCGGTTTATCAGAAATAGCTCTATTTTACATCGGTGGCATCATTAAACATGCCCGTGCTTTGAATGCATTCACTAATGCTTCAACTAACTCATACAAACGTTTAGTCCCTGGTTTCGAAGCACCGGTAATGCTTGCTTACTCAGCACGTAACCGTAGTGCATCAATCCGAATTCCGGTTGTACCATCGCCGAAAGCACGTCGTATTGAAGTACGGTTCCCTGATCCAACGGCTAACCCATACTTGTCATTCGCGGCATTATTAATGGCTGGTCTTGACGGGATTAAAAACAAAATCCACCCAGGCGATGCAATGGATAAAGATCTTTATGACCTGCCTCCTGAAGAAGCAGCAGAGATCCCAACCGTTGCTGAGTCTTTTGACCAAGCATTAAAAGCTTTAGATACTGACCGCGATTTTCTAACCGTTGGTGGCGTCTTCTCAAATGATTCAATTGATGCATATATTAAGCTTAAAAATGAAGAAGTTGAACGTTTAAATTTAGCTGTACATCCCGTTGAATTTGAAATGTACTACAGCGTATAATTTCCAAACTCAACGATAAAAACTCGCTTTATAGCGAGTTTTTTTTGACCTTTTTGTTGCTAAAGAGATGAATAAAGATAATAGTTACTCTACATTCACTGAAAAATGTTATCGCCATGATGAAAGTTTTAATTGGAATATTGTTGGTTTGCACTATCGCTTGCAACACAGCTAATGCCAAAACAGTTTACAAAAAAACCAATACAGATGGCTCAGTACAATATTCTGATCTGCCATTCCCTGATGCTATTGCGATAACGATCAAGCAAAGCAACCAAACCACATTACCTGCGGTCAATTTCAAACCAAACACTACAAGTGCTAACAACGTCACGAAAGCTAATTATCAACTACAAATTTCATCACCAGAAAATGGCGCAACCATTCGTAATAATAATGGTGATTTCACCATTATGGTGCAAACAACCACCTCTTTATCGCCGAGCATAAATTTCCAATTATTTTTAAATAATACCCCTTACGGAGAACCATCTCAAGAGACTGTTTTTAAACTAAAAAACATCGATAGAGGTGAGATAAAAATAAAAGTACAACTCCAAGACAACAGTGGCAACCTTCTTGCAGCTTCTCCTGAGACTGTTATTTATTTACATCGTGCTTCTATCATTCGCGCTAGATAAGTGCCTTCAGTCAACTAAACAATAAGTCACAATACTGATCGCACCAAATTAGTGCGCGTGGTAAAGTTTCTTAACATTGATTATGGAGCCATGAATGTCACAACCTATCGATCATCACCTCATTGACCAGCTCGTGACGAGTATTTTCGTGATCAACGAAGATTTTACTATCTGCTATGCTAATGCAGCCGCTGAGCAATTATTTAAGCAAAGTCAAAAAAAAATGGTCGGACTGTTATTAACTGATCTTTACTATCAACTGAGTTCACAGCAACAATTATTTCAAAAAGCGCTGACTAAAGAACAAGGGTTTACTGATAACTTAGCCACACTGGTCCTGCTAGATCGCCACGAAATCATTATTGACCTTTGTACCAGCCCAATTATTTGGCAACAACAACCGGCCTTACTACTTGAAATAAGACAAGTCGACCAACAACAACGCATCTCCAGTGAAATGCAACAGTTGACTCAGCAACAATTAGCGAAGGATCTGGTCCGTGGCTTAGCCCACGAAATAAAGAATCCTCTGGGTGGGCTCAGAGGTGCTGCCCAACTACTTCATCGTCAATTATCCGATGAATCAAAAGAATATACTCAAATGATTATGGAGCAAGCCGATCGCTTAAATAGCTTGGTTGACCGATTATTGGGTCCTAACAAACATCAACCGCACATGGCCCATAATATCCATCAGATTATTGAAAAAATACTCCAATTGGTTAATATCGGGCTCGCGCCCGATATTAAAATAACCCGAGACTATGATCCGAGTATTCCAGATATCATTATTGATCCAGACCAAATTCAACAGGCGCTGCTAAATATCATTCAAAATGCAATTCAGGCAGTCAAGAAGCAAGGAAAAATTACGATTCTTACTCGTATTGCTAATCAAGTGACGCTCAATGGCATTCGCCATAAAATGGCCATCGAAATCAAGATTATTGATAACGGTCCTGGCATTCCCGATGACCTAAAACAAACCTTATTTTACCCGATGGTTTCTGGTCGTGCTGAAGGCACAGGCTTAGGATTATCTATCGCACAAACCCTGATTCAACAGCATCAAGGGAGGATTGATGTTATCAGTCACCCAGAAGCTACTGAATTTACGGTCACTATTCCAGTGCAAACTTTATAGGAGTCGTTATGACGGAACAAGTATGGGTACTCGATGACGACAGCTCAATTCGCTGGGTGCTAGAAAAAGCATTAACGGCAGCAAGTATCACTAACACCAGCTTTGCGGCCGCTGAAAGTTTGTGGGAAGCATTACAACACGAACAGCCCAACGCCATTATTTCTGACATTAGAATGCCCGAAACCGATGGCATGGTATTACTACAACGTATTCAACAGCATTATCCTGAAGTGCCGGTAATTATTATTACTGCTCATTCTGACCTTGATAGCGCCGTTAGCGCCTATCAAAGTGGCGCTTTCGAATACTTGCCTAAACCTTTTGATATTGACGAAGCAACGAGTTTAATTCAGCGGGCAATCGATCATAATATTGAACAAACAAAACGCCGCCGAAAAACCGTTAAATCAATTTCGGCCGCACCTGAAATTATTGGTGAAGCACCGGCGATGCAGGAAGTTTTTCGCGCTATCGGTCGATTAGCATCATCGAGTATCAGTGTGTTAATCAATGGTCAATCGGGCACGGGGAAAGAGCTAGTCGCTAAAGCTTTACATAAACACAGCCCACGTAAAGACAAGAATTTTATTGCTTTAAATATGGCAGCGATCCCAAAAGATCTGATTGAATCTGAACTATTTGGTCATGAAAAAGGCGCGTTTACCGGTGCCAATAACATTCGTCAAGGCCGCTTTGAACAGGCCGATGGTGGCACGCTATTTCTAGATGAGATTGGTGATATGCCACTCGATGTTCAAACTCGCTTATTAAGAGTACTCGCCGAAGGACAATTTTATCGAGTCGGTGGCCATCAAGCGATCTCTGTTGATGTTCGAATTATTGCCGCGACTCATCAAAATCTCGAACAATTAGTCAATGCTGGAGAGTTCCGTGAAGACTTATTTCACCGCCTCAATGTGATTAGAATTCATATTCCAAGCCTCAACGAGCGTCGCGAAGATATACCCGCGCTGGCAGAGCACTTTTTAGCCCTCGCCGCCAAAGAGCTAAATGTTGAGACAAAAAAACTCAATTTGGAAACTGAAAAATTTATCACTCGATTACCTTGGCCAGGCAATGTCAGACAATTAGAAAACTGCTGTCGTTGGTTAACCGTCATGGCTTCAAGCCAAGAAGTGTTAGTGTCTGATTTACCGCCAGAGCTAACCGATGTCACCACCCAGATAAGCCATAGCGAAGATTGGCAACAGGCATTGCGAGCTTGGTGTGACAAACAACTAAGTGATGGCAATGAGGCGATTTTAGAACTAGCCTTACCCGCTTTTGAACGAACAATGATTGATTGTGCCCTATCACATACTGCCGGTCACAAACAGTTAGCCGCAAAAAAATTGGGTTGGGGTCGTAATACCCTGACTCGAAAACTCAAAGAGTTGGATATTAAATAATCCTGGATTTTAGATAAAAAATGAGACAGTCAGTGGAGTAGTACTGACTGCCTCATCAATATTCTCATTAGTGCTTGTGGCGAAACTTTTTACCCATACGATGTTCGATTATTTTAAGATATTTCTCTTGTTGCTCTGGGGTAAGTAGCTGATAAATTTGATACTGTACGCTCATTTTTGCAATCATTTTTTGTTGCATTTTAGCGCTGTGTTGCTGCATTTCATCAATCACCGCTTGTTCATTAAATTGTGATGCCATCATCAACGCTTTAAGTTTAGTTTGATGCTGTTGACGCTTATCTTGCAGTTCTTCTTTTGATGGTCGTTTAAAATTCAGCGTACCAAGTAATTGTGCGACTTGTGCTGATTGTTGAGTACTGAGATCTAATTTGTCCGTTAAACGCTCAATTTGACGACTGCGATGGTCACCACCATGTTGATGAGCAATTGCCGCAGTGGCAATTGTCGCTAAGCCACTAATGAATGCTAAACTTAATAGAATTTTTTTGGTCTGTTTCATGATCATATTCCTTGCGTTAGGTTGAGTTAATATCTTACTAAAATCTATGTAAAGTAAAGCTTGGCTTATGTAAAACAGTGTAAATAAAATGTGTTTTTTACTCCATAAGATTTAAAGTATCCCTATGAATAAAATCTTAATCATTGATGATGACATTGACCTTAGCCAATTATTGGCCACTTTACTTGAGCTTGAAGGCTACGAGGTCGAGGCCGCCTACGATGGTCGCAGCGGCTTAAATAAAGCCTTAAGCAATCAGCATCAGCTGATCCTGCTCGATGTTATGCTACCGCAGCTTAATGGTTTCGAAGTGCTACAAGCTTTGCGCCAGCAGAGTTCGGTACCGGTACTAATGCTTACTGCTAAAGGCGATGAGATTGATCGGGTTATTGGTCTCGAGTTTGGGGCTGACGACTACCTGCCGAAACCCTTTAATGACCGTGAACTACTCGCTCGGATCAAAGCCATTTTACGTCGTACCACAACTGAAACCAACAAAATAACCCCTTTAACTCTCGACGATATCGCATTAAACCCAGGTAGCCAAGAAGCTAAGTGCCAAGAGAAAATTCTCGATTTAACCGGGACTGAATTTTTGTTATTAATTGAATTAACTGCTAATGTCGGACAGTTAATCGAAAAAGAAAGCTTGAATTTAACGGTGCTCGGTAAAAAACTACAAGCTTTTGACCGTAGTTTAGATATGCACATGTCTAATTTAAGAAAGAAATTACCACCAAGATTAGATAACAAACAGCGAATAAAAACGGTCAGAGGTCGTGGCTATATTTGGTTAGATCATGCCTAGATTATTTTTAAAAATTCTCATTGGATTCTGGCTAATTTGTGTCTTAATCGCCGGGACTATTGTCGCATTACCCGTATTAATTGAACAACAACGAGCGCCAAACCAGCAACAACTAGACCGTTACAAAAATGTCGCCAATCACTTAAGTCACAGTCGAAATTTAATTAAAACACTGGCTAAAATAAATCATAAATCAGACAAGTTTAGGCACCGACAACCAATAACACCAACCAACAAACATGATAATTTTTTTGTCATAAACGCCAATGACCAAAGTATCAATAGCCACGTTTTACCTCATGAAATAGTGTTCGCTGTTAACCATCACCAACAACAACCACATTCATTTAATGCTTATATCAACCGCTGGGCAATATTTGGCCCAGTATCATTTAGCAATCAAGGTAAAACTTATCAACTTTATGCGAGAGACCGGCGTTTAAAAAATCACCAAATATTAACCACTCTCAGAGATAATCATTGGCTACTGCTATCCATTGTGATGTTAGTTAGTGGTATTTGTTGTGCCTTTTTAGCGTGGCATATTACTCGACCAATAAATTCACTCAAGCACACCGCACAGCGGTTATCTCAAGGAAACCTTAGCGCCCGAGCCGATGCAATCCCGCTATCACACCATGATGAAATAGGTCAATTAGCACAATCTTTTAATGAAATGGCCGATTCAATCGAGCTGATGGTCAATAATCAACAACGATTACTCAGTGACATCTCCCACGAACTACGAAGTCCATTAACACGCCTAAAACTTGCCTTGGCCATTAGTCGTCGCCAAGATGGTGAATTAGCGCAAACGCAACGGATAGAGCAAGAGGCCGATGCGATCGATGAGATGTTAAGGCAACTATTAGCACTATCTCGCGTTAAGCTCGATAGCCATCAACCTTTTATGACTACTTCAATTAATGAGCTGATTAATGAAATTATTGATAATGCCACATTCGAAGCGCAGCAATATGACAAGCAAGTCACCAGTGATCTCGTTGAGCCCTGTGTGATCGATGTCAATCAAAACGCGTTGGCCACGGCGCTTGAAAATGTAATTAGAAATGCGATTAAATATGCTAAAAATCAAATCCATATTACCAGCGAGTTAACCCCAACTCAGTGTATTATCACCATTACCGACGATGGTCATGGCGTTGAACAACAATATCTTGAGCAAATATTTTTACCACTATTTAGGGTCAGTGACTCAAGAAATCGTGAATCTGGAGGGACTGGACTTGGCTTAGCGATCGCCAACGAAGCCATTAATCGGCACCACGGTAAAATGTCTGCCCGTAACATCGCCAGCGGTGGTTTAGAAATAACCATCACCATTGCTCGCATACAAAAATAATTTGCTACTTTCCTTTAAATTATTGAGCAGGTACAATGCCCACTATCAATCGATAATAAACGCAAAAAATATGTTACATGTCGCACTTTTCGAACCAGAGATCCCACCTAATACCGGTAATATTATCCGCTTATGTGCTAACACCGGGTTCCATCTTCATTTAATTGAGCCACTGGGTTTTCAACTTGACGATAAAAAAGTTCGCCGAGCCGGTCTTGATTATCGTGAAATGACCAATGTAACCACTCACAAAAATTATCAAGCAATGCTTGATACGGTTCAACCAAATCGTATTTTCGCCTGCACCACAAAGGCAACACACAGCCATAGTGATACTAACTTTATCGATGGTGATTTGTTGTTATTTGGACCAGAAACTCGTGGTTTACCGAACGAAATTATTGAAAGCTTACCAGGGGAACAACGGATTAGAATCCCTATGTTAGCAAGTAGTCGAAGTATGAATTTATCGAACGCCGTCGCTGTTATCGTTTACGAGTATTGGCGTCAACTAGATTATATCGGGGCAAATTAATATGAAACATACCAGTAGATTCCGTCACCGTAAGCGCTTAAAAAAACGTCACCAGTCACTTAGGCGGATGGAGTTTTATGGTGAAAATTTAGCGCCAGACATACTACAGAAGCATGTTGGCGCTTGGTGTCATCTGCCTAAATCATTCAAAAAACAGGCATAATTTAGATAGAGACTACTCGACAGTTTTTGCTCGACTAAGCAAATTTTTAGAAGCATCGATTGGTGATTTACCTTGATATAACACTTGGTAAATTTGGTCGGTGATTGGCATTTCGACACCTAATCGCTTGGCTAACAAATAGACTTCTTTAGTATTACGATAGCCTTCAACGACCTGACCAATATCAGTTTGAGCTTGCTCAATGCCAACCCCTTTACCTAACGCTAAACCAAAACGACGGTTACGGGATTGATTATCAGTACAAGTTAACACTAAATCACCTAAACCGGCCATGCCCATGAAAGTGCTAGTATCTGCCCCTACTGCGCTGCCTAATCGACAAAGCTCGGCCAAACCACGTGTCACTAATGCAATTCTAGCATTGGCACCAAAACCTAAACCATCGGACATGCCAGCACCAATCGCAATCACATTTTTAACCGCGCCACCGAGCTGAATACCAATAAAATCACTATTTTGATAAACACGAAATGTCTTTTCACAATGTAATAAGCCCGCTAGGTGCTCAGCAAAAGTTTGCTCTGATGATGCAACCGCAATCGCCGTGGGTAAGCCAGCAGCCATCTCTTTAGCAAAAGTTGGCCCGGACAACACTGCCAACGGTATTTGCTCACCTAAAATATCTCGTGCCACATCCTGCAATAATCGCCCGGTGTCGACCTCTAGCCCTTTGGTTGCCCACGCCAAGCGATGCTCGCTCGTTAGCAACGGCTTAAGCTGTTTGAGAATATCAGCAAAAGCAAAACTTGGTACCACCACTAAAATCACTTTAGCGCTAGCCACCGCGGTCGCCAGCTCTGTCTCAGGCACGAGTCCTTGAGGAAAAGAGGCACCAGGCAAATATTTTTCATTACTGCCATCGCTGATTAGCTGTTCAATGTGCTGGCTATTATGACCCCATAAAATCGTTTTTTGATTATTTCTGGCTAAACAAATAGCAAGGGCGGAGCCATAAGACCCCGCCCCTAAAACAGCAATATCCGCTGATTTAATCGCCATGTTATGCGTCTGCGCTTTGCTCTTCAGCAGCATTTTCTTCTTGACGTGATTGTACATATTGAGCAAACAATGCATCAAAATTCACAGGAGCCAAATTAAGTTGTGGGAAAGTACCGCGGCTTACTAAGCTAGCAATCGCTTCACGTGCATAAGGGAAAAGGATGTTAGGACAGTAAGAACCAACTGAATGAGCCATTTGATTCTCTTCCAGTCCAGTAATAGAGAAAATACCAGCTTGTTGAACTTCAGCTAAAAATGCCGTTTCTTCACCTAATTTAGCCGTCACTGTTAACGATAAAATAACTTCATAAACATCATCAGCTAGTTTGTTGCTACGAGTATCAAGATCTAACTTAACTTCAGGCTGCCATTCTTTTTGAAAAATAGCTGGTGAATTAGGCGTTTCAAATGAAATATCTTTAGTATAGATACGTTGAATATTGAATGCTGGAGCTTGCTGTTCATTATTTACTACTGGAGTTTCATTAACATCTGACATATTTATATCCTACCTTGGTATTATTTTTTTATATTAAAATTCAGTAATATCGGCATTATACCGATAATAATTTATCTAATTCACCGCTACTATTTAGCGCCATCAAATCATCACATCCGCCAATTGGCTGCTGATCGATAAATAATTGTGGTACTGATGTCCGTCCTGTTAATTCGATCATTTCGTCACGTTTTTCAGGATGTAACTCGATGTCTATCTCGTTAAAGTCGATGTTTTTTTGACTTAATAAGTGTTTAGCTTGAGCGCAAAAAGAACACCACGAGCGACTATAAATGGTTACTTGAGCCACAGAAAACCCTCAATTATTTGTTAGTTAACGGTAGGTTAGCATTACGCCACTGCGTAATTCCACCTTGTAAATCATGAACATTAGAAAACCCCGCTTTGGTTAACATTTGACATGCACCAGATGAAGTCATTCCCGTATTACATACTAATATTATGGGACTGTCTTTAAATTTTTCAAGGTTTGCTAGTTCATTATTTTTAATTTTAGACAATGGAATATTTATTGAGTCAATAATATGCGCTTTTTTAAATTCATCAGCTCCGCGGACATCAATAATTTTGGCTTCACTACGGTTAATCAATAATGTTGCTTGCTGGTGAGTGATTTTTTTGATCGGTGATAAGCTACTTCTAGCAGATGTAAAAACCAATACCACAAAAATACCAATCCATGCGATGGTTAGTAATGGGTTAGCCTGAAGAAATTCTATATATTGTTGCATTGAGCTTTCCAAGTTTATGAGGGCTTATACCAAAAATCTTAATGTAATTGGTATTAATTTAGCGCAATAGTATACCGCGCTCTGCGCAAGTTACCAACGATCAAATAGGCTAACGAGATAATCGAAATTTAAGTTAATTTTGTAGTTTAAATATGATGATGAGCGTGTAATATGTGGGCTCCATACTCTTTTTTAACAAATTGACGGACAACTATCTAATGCCAGCAGCAAAGAAACCTCTTGTTTTAATTATACTTGATGGCTGGGGCCATCGTGAAAATACCGCGAATAATGCTATTGCTCAAGCGAATACACCGATCATCGATAATCTGTGGCAACAGTATCCCCACACCTTAATCTCCGGATCAGGTCAAGATGTTGGCTTACCCGATGGTCAAATGGGTAATTCAGAGGTTGGTCACGTCAATATAGGGTCGGGTCGCATCGTTTATCAAAACTACACTCGTATTGATAAAGCTATCATAGATAAAGAATTCGATATTAATCCTGTGCTATTAGAAAATATGGATAAAGCGATCTCAGCCAATAAAGCGGTTCATCTAATGGGGCTATTATCACCAGGTGGTGTTCACAGCCATGAAGATCATATGGTCGCTTTAATCAAGTTAGCGGCGGCAAGAGGCGCTAAAGAAATATATCTTCATGCATTTCTTGATGGCAGAGATACTCCGCCGCGCAGCGCCATGGCTTCTCTCGATAAATTCACCCAATTATTTAGTCAGTTGAAAATAGGACAATTTGGCTCATTAATTGGACGCTATTTTGCCATGGATCGTGACCAACGTTGGGATCGAGTAGAGCAATGTTATAACTTATTAACTCAAGGCACTGCACAATATCAAAATAGCTCACCACAAGATGCCCTAACTCAAGCTTACAGTCGTGATGAAAATGATGAATTTGTTGCCGCAACGGCGATTACCAACACTGATGGCAACCCAATCACCATCAACGATGGCGATGCACTGTTCTTTATGAACTTTAGAGCCGATCGAGCACGAGAAATTACTCGCGCATTCATTGATAGTGATTTTAATGGCTTCAGCCGTCAAACGATTCCTAAACTTGGCGCTTTTGTACAGTTAACTGAATATGCTGCCGATATTAAAGCGCCTTGCGCTTTTGCCCCGACAAAATTAACCAATGTGCTAGGGCAATGGCTTCAAGATCACAAGAAAACTCAGCTTCGTATTTCTGAAACCGAAAAATACGCCCATGTCACCTTCTTCTTTAATGGTGGCGTTGAAGATTCGTTCGATGGCGAAGACCGCATTTTAATTCCATCCCCTGATGTCGCTACTTATGATTTACAGCCTGAAATGAACTCAACACTATTAACCGATAAGCTGGTTGGTGCAATTGAGTCTCAAAAATACGATGTCATCATCTGTAATTATCCTAATGGGGATATGGTTGGCCACACCGGTATTCTGTCGGCGGCAATCAAAGCATGTGAAGCAGTCGATCATTGTTTAGGCCGTGTCGTTGCTGCACTAAAAACGGTTGATGGTGAGTGTTTGATTACAGCGGATCATGGTAACGCCGAAGAAATGCTTAACGAAGAAACTCAACAAGCACATACCGCACATACCTGTGAACCCGTGCCATTTATTTATGTCGGCCGTGATGCTACCGCTGCTAATGGTGGCAAACTCAGTGATATCGCCCCAACAATATTATCGTTAATTGGGATGGAGATCCCAGAGCAAATGACTGGTAAACCGCTAATGAAGCTAAGATAGTACTTTGTCGTTACGTTATACACTCTTAACCTCGCTATTACTGCTGTCCCTTAGCAGTAATTCGAGCTATGCCCAAGTAGACAACAAACAGCAGCTAGATTTAGAGCAAGTACAACGCCAACTTGCCATTAAAGAGAAACTGCTAAAAACCCAACAACAACAACGTAAAAAACTCGCTTCAACCCTAAAGAAATCTGAGTTAGCCATAGCCAAAAGCGCCAACAATTTGCATCAGACTCGTCAAGCACTAACAAAAAATAACCAGCAACAATCACAATTAATGATTGATAAAGTATTATTGGCCAAACGGTATGCCCAACAACAAAAAGCCTTGGCGAAACAACTGACAAGCGCTTACATGGTCGGAGGAAACGATCTAGTTAAATTATTATTAAATCAACAAAATAGCAGAAAAGTAGAACGTTTACTTGGCTATTATAAATACATCAATCAAGCTCGTTTAGACAGCCTAGAGCAGTTAAAGCACACATTAACTAAGTTGACATCGATTGAGCAGCAGTTAAACCAGTCTGCATTAGAGTTAGCCAGCTTAAAACAACAGCAACAACAAGAACAATCCAAATTCAAACGCGATAAAATTGCTCGAAATATTGCACTGAACAAGCTCAATAAACAATACATCAATAACAGTATTAATATCGAACAACTCCAACTCTCTGAGAATGACTTAGCCCAATTACTCAAGCAAGCAGCAGCAGTAGTCACCAAACAAAAAAAACTCTCCGGCTTAGCTAAATTTAAAGGTCGATTACACCAACCCAGTCAAGGAAAAATCAGTAATTTGTTTGGTAAAATACGTTCAGTGCCAGTACGTTGGAAAGGGATTACGATTAATGGCAAGGAGGGTCAATCGGTTAATGCTGTCCATCATGGTAAAGTACTTTTCGCTGATTGGATTAAAGGCTTCGGCTTGGTTATTGTGATTGATCATGGCAAAGGTTACATGAGCCTATACGGGCATAATCAGGCACTATTAAAAAATGCCGGTGAATATGTCTCGGCTCAAGAACAAATAGCATTACTGGGTAAGAGTGGCGGCCAAGCACGTCCCAAGCTATACTTTGAATTACGCCATAAAGGCAAAGCAATCAACCCAAAATCCTGGCTTAAGTCGTAATCATCATGATGTTTGCAGTCCACAAAAATTACTGGATTTATATTTTCTCTTTCATGGGATTGTGGCTATCGCTGCCGCTGGCTGCAATGCCCTCTTCAGAGGTGAAAATTGCAATTGTCATCGATGACATGGGCTATCGTCAAAGCGATAGAAACGCACTCAATATTAAAGGTAATTTCACCTATGCGATTTTACCTTTCGCTCCCTTAACCAAAGAACTCGCATTTGCTGCCCATGCAAAAAACCGCGAGATTTTAGCCCATATTCCTATGGAAGCGTTAGCCAATAACCACTTATTAGGTCAGGGCGCAATTAATTCAAGCATGAATCAGCAACAGATTAACCGCCAACTACAACAAGCAATCAATAATGTTCCTTACGCTCAAGGTATTAATAACCATATGGGCAGTAAACTAACCACTCTCGCTAAGCCGATGCGGTGGATCATGGCACTGCTGTCACAACAACAGCTATATTTCCTTGATAGTAAAACCTCAGCAACATCAATAGCAGCAAGCACTGCCAAAAAATTCGGTCTAGCAACGGCTCAGCGCGATGTATTTTTAGATAACCAGCTCGATCTAACATCATTGAATAAGCAGTTTGACCAACTAATAAAAATTGCAAAAAAGCATAAATCTGCCATCGGCATTGCCCACCCACATCCTCAAACCATCGCATTTTTGGCTAAAATAAGCGCACGACTCACCAAGTTAAACATCAAATTAGTGCCACTATCTGAAGTCTTATCGAAAAGTAAGAAAAAAGAACTAAAAACAAAATCCGACTACACCGAACTTACCGTTTTTCAAAGTATTTCATCAACTTACTAGATCTGACGTAAATCTTCGACTATATTCACGAATCATAATTTACACATAATTTACACATAAATTAGACATAGGAATTTAGTCATGAAAGAAGGAAAACCACCCGTTGCATTATTAAAAACATGGCTTTGGATGATGTTAGATGCCAAAGATGCACAATTAAGAAAACAAGGCGAGTCCAAGATAATTGCAACTTTTTCTAGCATAAAAAATGCGGTTGAGTATTTGGAAAATCAGGAGGGTCGTACTAAAATATAGAACACACCAAGCTAAATTTTGGTGCGTTCTAAAGGAATAATTAAAACTACTCCATTGCCAATTTTAATTTTTTCATCGCATTCTTTTCAAGCTGCCGAACTCGTTCCGCTGAGACTTGATAATATGAAGCGAGACTTTGCAAAGTCGTTTTATTATCATCTAGCCAACGTGCTTGTACAATATGTTGGCTTCGTTCGTCGAGAGTGGCAATCGCATTTCTTAGTTTGATATTTGCGTGATTCTCCCAATTTTTTTCTTCGACATACTGAGCAACATTTGAAGATTTATCTTCAAGGTATTGAGTCGGAGCAAAAGTTGAAGAACCGCTATCATCGTCATCGTTAGACAAATCGAAAGCACAATCATTCGAGCTCATTCGATTTTCCATTTCAACAACATCAGCAGTTGATACACCAAGTTCTTGAGCGACATGGCTCACTTCTTCTTGATTAAACCATCCCAGACGCTTTTTGTTTTTTCGTAGATTAAAAAACAGTTTACGCTGTGACTTAGTCGTTGCAACCTTCACAATACGCCAGTTCTTTAACACATACTCATGGATTTCGGCTTTAATCCAATGAACGGCAAAAGAAACTAAACGAACGCCAACATCGGGATTAAAGCGCTTTACCGCTTTCATCAAACCCACATTACCTTCTTGAATAAGATCTGCATGAGGTAGACCATAACCCGAATAGCTTTTCGCCACATGGATCACAAACCTTAAGTGAGACATAATCAATTTTTGCGCCGCCGCCAAATCGCCACCATGAAATAAACGCTCAGCTAGTTCACGTTCTTCTTCAGGCTTTAACATGGGAACACGCGCAGCAGCAGACACATAGGCTTCAATGCTGCCTGATGGTACTGCGATTAATGCACTTGACCGGATCTCGGAGTTCATAGATCATCCTCTTTTAAAAACTTGCCTCGATACTAGCATGCTAATAAAAAGATCGCTATAGGGTAACATCACGCTTTTTGATTTAAAATATTAAACAATGTAACTTGATATTTATAACTGATTTTCAGGCTCTATCGCTTTGACATGATGGGTAACCGAAATAAAAGCCCCTAACCAACCAAGACTTGCGCCGCCGAAGATCAACCACAAAAATTCACTAAAACTCAATCCTGATAACCTAAAGTCATGGCCAAACTGATCAACGAGTATCATTAATGCGTTTTCTAACCACCATAAAATCAAGCTGACACACAACCAAGCAATGACACCACCGACAAGGCCATACCAGATCCCAGAATAAAGAAAAGGCCGGCGGATAAAGTCATCAGTGGCTCCCACCAGCTTTAACACCTCAATTTCATCACGACGATTTAGAATGGATAATCGAATCGTATTACCAATCACCAAGACAACGGCTAATAGCAATAAGACAGCCAATGATACAACCGCATCTTCTAATAATGTCGTGATCGCGTTCAGCTTATCTAGCCACGCGGCATCGAGCTTACCAAACTCAACCTCAGACTGCTGCTGCAATTTATCTAACAATAAACGCGCACTGTCCGGGCTAGAATGTTTAACAGTTGGGGTAACGAGCAATAAAGAAGGCAACGGATTTTTATCGAGATATTCCAACGCCTCACCAAAACCAGACAACTGTTTAAATTCCGCTAACGCTTGTTCTGATGAAATGTAACGGACTTGGGACACTTCAGGATAAAGCGATAAGCGGTTAATCAATTGGGTCGTTTTCGCCTGATTGAGGCCACTATCTAAAAACAGCGTAATTTCAGCCGCATCATCTAACGTCGTTTCTAATTGCTGAGTGTTCTTTAATAACAAGTGCAACGTCGTCGGTAGTGCTAGACTCACCCCTAAGACCGCCATGGTTAAGAGTGAAGAAAAAGGCATTCGCCATAATTCACCCACGCTGGCTAAACCTTGCTGTAAATGACGAATAAAAAACATTAGCAGACCACGGCCAGGCATTAATTTTCTGGCATTGGGGGACTTTCGTTGGCTAAATAGCAGGCTCAAAATCGCTCTCCCGTAAATCTGTTGATAATAAGCCATCATTAATCAATGCGCCGTCGCGCAATGTTAAGGTGTGATATTTCATTCGGGCAATTAACCCCAAATCATGAGTAGCTATGAGCACCGCGACCCCAACTGAATTTAGGTCTTCAAACAGGCGCATAATTTCAAGGGATAAAGCAGGATCTAAATTACCCGTCGGTTCATCCGCTAGCAGTAACGGCGGTTTATTAACAATGGCTCGCGCAATCCCAACTCGCTGTAATTCGCCACCGGATAAGCTGTATGGCAGATTATTAACCTTATCGAGTAAACCAACTTTATCCAACGCCCCGGCGACGCGACGTTTAATATCAGATAAATGGTAGCCTTCAATAATTAATGGCAAGGCAACATTATTGAACACGCTACGGTCCATCAGTAAACGGTGATTTTGAAAAATCATGCCGATATCACGGCGCGCAAAAGGTATCTGTTTTTTAGTAATTTTATTAAGACTGTGGCCGTTGATATAAACTTGACCCGATGTTGGTCGTTCCATCATCGCAATCAATTTTAACAAGGTACTTTTTCCGGCGCCTGAATGACCGGTTAAAAAGGCCATCTCACCAGCTTTAAGATGGAAGTTGACTCGATTTAATGCCTGTTGACCACCCGGGTAAACCTTACTGACCTCTTGAAATCGAATCATCCTGCCATTTATTCCTTATAAAAGCTTATACCAATCTGACAAAGTTATTGCTCACTTGTACTGGTTAAAATTAACGGATATTGCGTTGCTTTCAATCCCAATAGCGGGCTATAGCTCAATCAAGCGCCTTACATTCATTTATTTTCTCTGCGTACAACAAGATCACAAACTTAATCAAATTGGTATTATTTTTCATCTTGTGAAAATAATGCATCGATAAACTCTTTGCTGTTAAATTCACGTAAATCATCAATGCCTTCACCGACACCAATATAACGAATAGGAATGCCAAATTTATCCGCTAACGCGAAGACCACGCCACCTTTCGCCGTACCGTCAAGTTTAGTCAATGTTAAACCAGTGACTCCGACGGCCTGATGAAACAATTCAACTTGGCTAATCGCATTCTGGCCCGTACCAGCGTCCAAAGTAAGCATCACTTCATGTGGCGCATTGTCGTCCAGCTTTTTCATCACTCGAACAATTTTCTTCAGCTCATCCATTAAATGAGCTTTATTTTGTAAACGCCCTGCGGTATCCGCGATCAAAACATCAATGTTACGTGCCTTCGCTGCTTGTACCGCATCAAATATAACCGAAGCACTATCAGCACCGGTATGTTGAGCTATCACGGTAATATCATTCCGTTCCCCCCACACTTGCAACTGCTCCACAGCAGCAGCACGGAAGGTATCGCCAGCGGCCAAGGCCACTTTTTTACCCTCAAGCTGGAATTTTTTAGCCAATTTACCGATAGTCGTCGTTTTACCAACGCCATTAACCCCAACCATCAAAATAACGTAGGGGCCCTGCTCATTGTTTATCACTAACGGCTGCGATACTGGTTCGATAATATCAGCAAGTTCCTGCTGTAACAGCTCATATAACGCTTCACCGTCTTTTAGTTGCTTGCGATTAGCCCCTTCCGTTAAGGATTTAATCACTTTAAGGGTAGTATCAACCCCAACATCGGCAATTAATAAGCTTTCTTCAAGTTCATCAAATAAATCATCATCGATTTTTTTGCCTTTAAATAGGCTAAAGAAACCGCTGCCAAAATTTTCTTTAGTTCGTTTTAACCCAGCCTTTAGCCGGGCAAAGAAACCCTTTTTTTCAGGTTCCACTACCATGTCAACGGCTGTTTCTTCAGCCACTAGTTCAACCTCAACAACCTCTTCAATTTCTGGCTCAGGTGCTGTAACAATCTCAGGTTCGATGATATCAGCAACAGGTTCAAGTTCAGCCTCAACTATCTCTTCAATCTCTGGCTCAGGTGCTGCAACAGTCTCAGGCGCTATGGTATCAGCAACAGGTTCAAGTTCAGCCTCAACTATCTCTTCAATCTCTGGCTCGGGCGCTGTAACAATCTCAGGTTCGATGGTATCAGCAACAGGTTCAAGCTCGGACTCAACAACCTCCTCAATCTCAACGCTAACTTCAGTAACTTGTTCAGCTTCAACGACAACTTCTGGTTGTTCGTCTTTAATTTCAATTTTTTCTTCAACTTCAACCGCTGAATCTGATGATTGTTCTTTGTTTTTACGACCAAAACCTAACCAACCAAACATGCCTTTTTTCGCCATTTTGACAAAACCCTATTAATGCTATTACGTTTTAAGTGCCAATCTTGTTAAAATAGCACCTAAATAAAAATTTCAGCTCATAATAGCAAATACAATCGCAATGAGGTAGCAATGGCGTCGGTTAAAAGTAATTCAAGATCAAACGCAAGAACGAATCCAAAATCAAACAAAGCAAGTTCCGGTCAAGTACGTATTATTGGCGGCCGCTGGCGCAGTAGAAAATTGCCAGTACATGACGTTGAAGGGCTACGTCCAACCACCGATCGAGTCAAGGAAACGGTCTTTAATTGGTTAGCGCCTTATATCGATGGTGCCGATTGCTTAGATTTATTTGCGGGGAGTGGCGGCCTATCATTCGAAGCGTTATCCCGTTATGCAGAGTCCGCGCTGTTAATTGAAAAAGATCGCACAGCCGCTAAACAATTAACCAAAAATCTAGCCACTCTCAAGTGTGAAAATGCCGTTGTTAAAAACACTGATAGTTTAATTTATTTAGACAAACCAAGTGATCAGCAATTTAGTTTAGTGTTTATTGACCCGCCCTTTCGTAAGAATTTATTAGAAAAAAGCTGCGTTTTGCTTGAGCAATACCAATGGCTAGCAGATGGTGCGGTTATTTATATCGAAATGGAATCGGAGCTCGGACAAGTTAATCTGCCCAGCAACTGGCATTGCTTAAAAGAAAAAACAGCGGGTCAGGTCACTTACTCTTTATGGCAGAGGTAACGGAAACATTCTGTAACTATCCAAATTAGAGATTTTAATTTATCTCTATATAATCATTATAAAATTTATTATTGGAATAGTCTCAGTGAACTTAACGCGCTCAGCCCTAAAAAATCCAGCAGCCATTTTGGTTATTATCGCTTTAATCATTGTTTTTGGTGTCATCAGTGCGTTAAAACTACCGATTCAACTGACTCCCAATATTGAACAACCACAAATTAATATTTCCAGTGGTTGGCGTAGCGCAGCGCCCACCGAGATCGAATCCGTTATTATTGAGCCGATTGAGAATGTGGTCAAAAATACCCAAGGTGTCATTAAGGTGACAACTTCAATCCGCCGTGGTTTTGGTAATATCACTCTCACGTTCGATGTCGGTACTGATATGCAACGGGCGATGCTCGATGTCATTAACAATTTAAATCAAGTGCCACCATTACCACTGGATGCTTTTGAGCCAGTCGTTTCTGCCAGCGGCCAAGGAAATGCCGCATCATTAATGATCAAAACGCTGCCCTCTAATCCCAACACCGATCTCGGAGAATATCAAAAACTGATCGACGATGTGGTTAAGCCGCGCTTTGCTCGTATACCTGGCGTCGGGCAAGTCAGTTTGCAAAGCCAACGACCACGCGAGCTCCGTATTACCTTCGACCCATTACGAGCTGCTGCTCTTGGTTTATCAATTGCCGATATTAGTTCGATCATAGCGCGGGCTAATGATGTATCAGCGGGCACAGCTAACGTCGGACGACGCCAATACACGGTAAGATTCTCGGGTCAATATTCAATCGAAAATCTCACCGAGATGATCATTGGTTACAGTGGGCAACGACCAATTTATTTAAAAGAAGTCGCCACCGTTGAAAACACCTTAGTCGACCGTTTCGGTTTTAACCTACGCAATGGTCAGCCATCTTATTACTTCACGATTCAACGTAGTAATGATGCCAACACCGTGGTTTTATTAGATGAAATTAATATTGCGATTAAAGAACTAAACGAAGGGCCTTTAAAAGCCAATGGCCTGACCATTGATTTAAGCTTTGATGCCTCGGTCCACATCAGAAATGCATTGGCGCTAGTACAAAACAACCTCGGGTTAGGCGTATTATTCGCCTTAGGGATTTTATGGCTTTTCTTGCGCGGGATAAAAAACACCCTAATAATTGCCATTACCATCCCAATTTCGTTGCTAGTTGCTTTTATTACTCTATGGCTATTTGATCGTAGTTTAAATGTTATTTCCCTCGCTGGTTTAGCTTTTTCCGTTGGTTTAGTGTTAGATGCCGCTATTATCGTGCAAGAGAATATTGTTCGATTACGCAGTCAAGGCCTCGACGACCACAAAGCAGTGATGCGTGGCACCTTGCAAGTCACTGGTGCATTGTTTGCGTCAACCGCCACCAGCGTCGCAATATTTCTACCAATATTCTTTATGGCTGGCATCGAAGGACAACTATTCTCAGACATTGCCTTAACTCTATCTATCGCAGTGGTAGCTTCCTTAACCTCTGCAATTACGATAATTCCCATCGCCAGTAAATACCTTTTAAAAGATCAACAAAATACTGACCCATTTGCTAAATATTGGGATCGGCTCACTAACTTAGTGATGAAACTAACTAATTCCCTTACCAAACAAATTAGCTGGGTGGTGTTGCTAATCGGTGGTTCATTAATCATTACCCTAATGTTAATGCCAAAAACCGATTTCATGCCCCGAGCCCCCATTGATGGCTTCTTTTTTAGCCTTAATATTCCACCGGGCGGCAATGTCGAGTTTATTGAACATGAAATAGCAAACTTGGTTAAAAAACGCCTAGCACCACACTTAAGTGGTGAGAAGATGCCAAAAATAAAAAGTTATAACTTTTATTCCTTTGGCTCAGGCGCGACTGGTGGTTTTATTTATAGCGCCGATCCGCTGCATGTTGAAGAGCTAATGGAAGTCGTACGCACCGAAGTACTATCCGGATTACCTGATACTCAGGTCTTTCTATTTCGAGGCTCGATGATCAATGTTGGCGGTGGTAATGGTCGCTCGATTGATGTCGATATTCGTGGTCCCGATATCGACAAACTCATGGCCTTGGCACAAACCGGTATTGCTGCGATCAGTAAACATATGCCAACAGCTACCGCTCGACCGATCCCAGGATTAAGCCTTGCCGAGCCAGAACTTAACTTTATTCCAAATGATCAGCGTATTAGCCAAGCAGGATTAACCCGTCGTGATGTCGCCAACGCCATTAGAGCATTCACCAGTGGTCTATTTATTGGCGAATATTTCGATGGTAACGAGCGGGTCAATGTGATTTTGCGCGGTAAACAATGGCAAACGCCTGAAGAGCTATCATCACAACCAATTACCTCACCATTTGCCGGCGTTCAAACCATTGGTGAACTAACCACTTTAAAACGTACCGCGGGTCCCACGGTACTCAGACGAGTTGATGGTAAAAAAACCATCAGCATCCAAGTCTCGCCCCCCGCGAATATGTCTCTTGAAGAAGCAATCCTGATTTTAAATGAACAAGTGATTACCCCGATGAGTAGCAAGCTTGATGATCAAACGTCAATTTTATTAAGTGGCAATGCCAATCAGATGGAAGCTGCCATTGGCGATATGTTGCAAAACTTTGTCTTAGCGTTAGTCATTTTATTCCTATTGATGACGGCGTTATTTAAATCAGCGAAAGATAGCATATTAGTCCTATCTGTTATGCCGCTTGCCGTCGCCGGAGGGGTGCTTGGACTCAATGTGCTAAACATATTTAGTTATCAATCTCTCGATTTACTGACCATGATTGGTTTTATCATTCTATTAGGTTTAGTTGTTAATAATGCAATTTTACTGGTCGATCAAACGCGCACCGGCGAAAAAGAGGGCTTATCGAATACTAAGGCTGTTGAACAAGCCATTAGAATACGAGCCAGACCCGTCTATATGAGCACCTTAACTAGCTTGTTTGGGATGTTGCCATTAATGCTCATTCCTGGCGTTGGTAGCGAAATTTACCGCGGCCTAGCCACGGTAATCGTTGGCGGCATGGCCATTAGCGCAATGTTTACCTTGGTCCTATTCCCTGCTCTATTGCAAATTAAACTCACTAAAAAACAGCAAAATTTGACGAAGCAGCTTTCGGTCAATGATCTTTAACGAGGAAATTATTATGTTTAATCGCTCAAAAAAATGGCTTATTACCTCTTCCGTTGCCACCGCTCTGCTCGTTAATAGTACCTGTTATGCGGCTGATGGCGAACGACCTGCAACACCGATTAAAGTTGATGTCGTCACGCTGATAAAACTCACAGCAACCACCAAATTAATGGGCACCGTGCATAGCCAATCGCACATCGCAATAACCAGCGGTGTCAGTGCTAATTTAAATTCTTTGGTTGAGCCCGGGAGCCAAGTAAAGAAGGGAGATATCCTGGTGACTTCTGACCTGCGGCCATTGCAATTAAGACAAATGGAGCAACAGGCACAAATCAGGCGTCAAAAGATTCATGTCAAATATCTGGCCAATGAACTGCAACGCCTAGTCACCTTAATCAAAACTAATACCACATCACAGTTTCAGGTCGATCAAGCGAAGTCACAACATGAAATTGCACTGGCTGATGTAGAAATTTCTCAATTTAAACTGGCAATCATCGAAGACCAGTTAAAACGAGCGACCTTGCGCGCCCCCTTCGACGGCACAGTGACTCAGCGGCTAGCGCGAGCGGGCACCGACGTTAACCGTGGCGATATCCTGCTGAAACTGCTCGACACCCAGCATCTCGAAGTACATGTTTTTATACCGGTAAAATACCTAAAGTATGTTCGAAAGATTAAGACCTTGGAACTAGGGTTGGAGCAACAACAGGTAACCGCAATGATTGGTGCCGTTATCCCTAATGTTGACCCACTTTCGCAAACATTTGAAGTGCGGATCAAGATCCCAAACCAATTTAGTCAGACGGTAGCATCAGGACAATTAATCCAAGTGACGGTGCCCACTCAAGATAACCGGGCAAAACTAACCATCGCTCGCGATGCGCTTATTTTACGAAAAGATGGTAGCTATGTGGTGAAAATTGACGGCGAAAACAAGGCACACCGAATCAAAGTCGAAGTAGGGGGAGGCAATAACACCCGCATTAGTGTTAGTGGCGAACTCGTTAAAGGCGATCGCGTTGCTACCCGAGGGGCAGAACGCTTAAAGGATGGTCAAAGTGTCAGTGTTAACTAACACGATAAAATCATTTATATATAACCTCTTATAGATATCTCTCAAAAATATCATTGACGTGGGACAGCACTTCTTGCGGCTGAGTGTTAATAAAGAAGTGGCCATCATCAAACCAAAGAGTCTGATGCTGAGCGGCTGCTAGGCTCTCCCACCGAGACAATTGGCTAGCAGAGACAGGCTATCATTAAAATAGGTTTCAACCAGCGTAAAATCCTCTCGCAGTGCAGGTAAAGAAAGAGCCGATAGTTCTGGTTGTTTCAGTATCGATAACGGCATGCTATTTAAGCCAATTATCGAAGCAATAAAATGCGCTGGCTCTGGCAGCGCTTTTGAACCGTAAGCGCATGGCCAGTTCGTAAGCTATTTTTTCCCCCATACTATGACCAAAAAACACCAGAGGCTTATCTGGCAGCGGCGTTACCTCTTTAATTAAATCATCCATTAAGAGATCCAATTCAAGATAAGGCCGCTGCGACAGACTCGCTCCGCACCTAGGCATCTGACAAACAATTAATTCCACGCTAAGGTTAAAAATAGCACGATGTACTGCCACCAGCATACGAAAAGCACACTAACCCTATCACCGCATCCGGATTTTTCTTGGGGCAATAAAGCAGATCATCATTCGACATTGCTAAGCGTCTCTATATATT
>SPKZ01013030.1_pt1 | contig 26432 bp, 21 predicted proteins | sample 2456571 | NCBI WGS metagenome assembly SPKZ01 (sample SAMN11192286, study PRJNA482655) | marine metagenome | biome: ENVO:00000447; feature: ENVO:00000244|ENVO:00000211|ENVO:00000569|ENVO:00002023; material: ENVO:00002151; isolation source: ocean water from marine abyssalpelagic zone ... | reverse complement strand
TAGCGAAGGCGCTGCTATTAAAGAAGTACTGAGTGAATGCATTGATATGATCGCTAAGCTATGTCAACGAGCCCATCCTAAGCGAGATTTAAAGGATGGGCTCTATCAATTTGGGGTGATTTCACTGGTGGATATTTGAGTGCTGTTCAAAAAACAGGCTTATGTACCTACATATGAACTCACATTAAGTGTTGATTTCTTTCTTTAGCTATCAACCTTTCAGCTATTACTTTTCAATAACTCGTTTAAATGGTGGTAGAGAATCAAGTAGTTGTTTACCGTAACGTTTGGTAACCACACGTTTGTCCATTAAAGTGATCACACCTTCATCTAACTCATTGCGCAGCAATCTTCCACAGGCTTGTACCAGCTTTTTTGAGGTGTCAGGTACAGATAAGCTCATAAACGGATTACCACCTTTTGCGCTGACATATTCTGCTTGTGCTTGTTCTACAGGTGAGGTTGGCACTGAAAAGGGCAGTTTGGTGATAATTAAATTAGTTAAATATTTTCCCGGTAAATCTAACCCTTCTGAAAAACTTTGCGTGCCAAAAATAATACTTTCTTTATCAGCGTCACAGCGTTTTTTGTGGTTTTCAATAATATATTGGCGAGAATGTTCACCTTGAACAACAATGTCGAGTTTGTGTTGTTCACGCAACGCTTGTGCTACTTTTTCCATTTGCCAATAAGATGAAAACAACACTAGGCTAGCCTTGCCTTGCGCTAGGTATTTTGGCAGTTTTTCAATAAGCTCGTCAGTAAACTCAGCGGCACTGGGTTCATTGGTCATCTTGGCAACGATAAGTTGGGCATTGTTTTGATAGTCAAAAGGTGAGCCAACTTGTTGGTATTGGCTACCATCGTTATCTTTTAAACCGGCTTGAAAACGGAAATGATCAAAAGAATTTAGCGCTAATAAGGTTGCTGAGCACAATACGGCCCCTTCACACTGGCTCCATAGTTTATCTTCTAACGTAAAACCTACTTCAATGGGAGAAGCGCACAGTAAATAATCTTGGCGAGCATTGCCTTTACTTGGGTTTTGTCTTTGCAGCCAACGTGCCATAGGGGCGGCTTTTTCACTGTCAGTTTTGGCGTACATTTGCCACAGTGCCGATAAATTTTCTAGCCGTTGTAGCATAAAACCCGCTTCACTTAGCACTGGCTCAGCTAAGTACATTTGCGTATCGCCATCTTTAACTGATTCTATTAGGGCGCTGTAAAGTTTATTTAAATGGCTTAGTGATTTTTTACTGAGTTGGTGAATGTCTTCTGCCCAATTTTTTAATGTTTTTGGGATAATACCATTGTCAAAACGATACACTTGTTCATCATTTTTGTTGTTACCTTTAAAGGTCTTATTGAAGGTATTGTTGTCCTGATTTTCAGAAAAATAAACGTTAGCATTATTATCAATAAAGGTGAGTACTTTTTGCATTTCCAGCAATAAATCTTGGCAATCATCACCGAGCTTTAAAGCGGGAGAAATTGCCCGTTGCGACTTTATGAGCTTGGCCATTTTATCGCCAGTATCTCTCAGCTTAGTAAGCCAATCTATCGCGCCACGTAAGGTAATGTTAGCACTGGAATGATCGCGAGTTACCTTGGGTAGATGATGAGCTTCATCAATGATGTAAAAGGTTTCGTCAGGTGCAGACAATATTCTACCGCCGCCTAGTTCGAGATCGGCTAATAATAAACTGTGATTAACCACTAAAACGTGAGCTTGCTCCATGGTTTCGCGCGCTTTATGAAACGGACAATGGCTATGCTCACTCAAGCCTTTTAAACAGCTGTGTTTATCGCTTTGTACTTGTGACCATATATGGTGGGGCAGTTGGGTTTTCCATGAATCAATATCGCCTAACCAACTGCCATCGGTTAATGCTTTATGCATGGCATTTAACGTGCGTATATCACTGGCTTTGGGCTTTTCAGCAAAAGTGAAGCCCACTTGTGGTGAATCAGAACTATGGGCAACTGCTTGGGTTAGTTTTTGCCGACAAACATAGCGTTGTCGGCCTTTAGCTAGGGTGAAATCGAATTTAAGGCCAGAATGTTTCTTTAAAAAAGGTAAGTCTTTGTCTACTAATTGCTCTTGTAATGCCACGGTAGCCGTGGAAATACACACTTTTTTACTCTGAGCTAAAGCCAATGGTATCGCGCCTAAACTATAAGCTAATGATTTACCCGTGCCTGTGCCGGCTTCGATAGTAATTATTTTTCTATCTTTACTGTATTCACCCGCTAATGTTTTTGCTATTTCGGCAATTAAAAAGGTTTGCTGTTTACGCGGATTGAAATTGCTTAAGTTCTCACCGATAGCTTTATATGCTTGACGGATCACTTGTTTTAACTTGTCAGTTAACATTTAGCGGCAGTTTCCAAAGTTTAGAGAATAAAGTACACTGCTGTATATATTAACAGGTTTTTTGTTTTTATACACAAACTAGACAAATAATTTAACTGATAACACCTAAAGTATATGCCAACAATCAAGCAGCAAATTAAAAATGGTTTTTTATTAACTCGCCAAGTAAAAGATCGAGGCAATAGCTTACAGATAGTGCTATGGCTTAAGACCGCCATGGGCGCTAAAAAACTTATTGTTGATAATGAATTAACGGTGTTTTTTGTTGAACAACAGCAAGCAGCGCAAGCTGAGCAGTTATTACAACAACATGGAGTTTTTCTTGTTAAGCAACAACTATTAGCGTTAAAAACATTTGGCCAACAAGCTGTGCATGGTTTTTATTTTAATACCTTAAGTCAATTTTATCGCGCTCGTGACTGCTTAAAGCAAGCACAAATAAAATGTTATGAAGATGATATCCGCCCCGATGATAGATATTTGATGGAACGCTTTATTACCGCGGATATTGATTTTATTGGTAATAACCAGACAATGGTTAATTTTAATTGTGTTAATCAAGCTAAGTGTCGAGCATCAGCTGAAAAATCAGCCATTGTTTTGTCTATGTTATCTCTTGATATTGAATGTTCAATGTCGGGTGAGCTGTATTCTATTGGGCTTTATACCAAGAATCAAAGTGCCAATAATAACAGCACCAACACGGCTGAAAATGAACTGAAACGGGTATTAATGATAGGTGAGCCACAAGCTGATGCAGACTCATATATTGTTTGGCTTAAAGATGAGAAACAACTATTAATTGAGTTGATTAAACAAGTATCACTGATAGATGCTGATATTTTTATTGGTTGGAATGTTATTAATTTCGACTTTCGTTTATTACAAAAACGTATGGATTTATACGGGATAAAATTTGCTATTGGCCGAGATGGTAGTGCCCCCCGTTGGCGAACTAATAACAATAATACTGAGCAAGTATTTATTGAAATAGCGGGGCGTGTAGTACTTGATGGTATTGATTTACTGAAAACAGCAACCTATAGCTTTCCCAGCTTTGCGCTTGATCATGTTGCCAAGGCGTTACTGGGTATTGGCAAGAAAATAGAGAATATTGCTAGTACTACACCAGAAAGTAGAGTTGCTGAAATTACCGATAACTTTAACCATAATAAGCCGGCATTAGCCGCTTATAACTTAGAAGATTGTCGCTTGGTTTGGTTAATATTTGAGAAAGCTCAATTACTAGAATTTGCCCAACTTAGGGCGCAACTAACCGGGCTTGCTATTGATAGAATAGGTGGCTCTGTGGCCGCTTTTACTAACTTGTATTTACCTAAGTTGCATCGCAGTGGTTATGTTGCGCCTAATATGGGCGATGGTGAGTCAGATCTTATATCCCCCGGTGGTTATGTTATGGACTCAATTCCGGGATTGTATGACAATATATTAGTACTTGATTTTAAATCACTTTATCCCAGTATTATTCGCAGCTTCAAAATAGACCCTATGGGGCTTATTGAGGGAATGAATGAAAAAAAATTGGCCGCTGATCAAGTCAGTAATAAATACATACTGGGTTTTGATGGTGCTTGTTTCTCACGAGATAAGCATTTTTTACCTGACATAATCACTTCTCTTTGGTTAGAGCGTGATAAAGCCAAACGACAAAATAATGCCGCGTTATCACAAGCAATTAAAATTATAATGAATAGTTTTTATGGGGTATTAGGCTCAACCGGTTGTCGATTTTTCGATCCGCGTTTGTCCGGCTCTATCACTAAACGTAGCCATGAAATATTAAAAACAACTCAGTCATGGATTGAAGCGAAAGGTTATCGAGTTATTTATGGTGATACCGACTCTATTTTTGTCCATATTGGTGGTGAAAAATCGTTAGGTGAAAGTAAAGTTTTGGGCAATGAGTTACAAAGCTTTATTAATCAAAAATGGCAACAGTATTTAACGCAAGAGCTGCATTTAGAGTGCCATTTAGAAATTGAATTTGAAACGCATTTTAGCAAGTTTTTAATGCCCACCATTCGTGGTCGAGATGTTGGTACCAAAAAACGTTATGCGGGTTTGAAAGTAGATTTAAGCAAAGTTGATATTAATAATGAAGCACAAGAAAGTAAGCTTGCTGCAACTTTAATTTTTAAAGGCTTAGAAAGTGTTCGTACTGATTGGACCCAATTAGCAAAAGACTTTCAACAGCACTTGTATTGGCAAGTATTTAATCCTGACAAATTTAACAAGCAAGATATTGAAAGCTATATAAAAGAAACGGTTGCTAAAACCTTAAATGGAGAGTTTGATGATAAGTTAATTTATCGCAAACGTATTCGACGTAAATTAGGTGATTATGTAAAAAATGTGCCTCCGCATATTAAAGCGGCTCGTTTGGCGGATGAAATGAATACTAAGCAAGGTAAAGCGCTGCGTTACCAAAAGCGCGGATGGATTGAATATTATATAACCGTTAACGGCCCGCAGGTAGTAGAGCACTTATCTGCGCCACTTGATTATCAATTTTATGTCGACAGGCAGCTATGTGCGGTTGCCGACGCAATTTTACCCTTTATTGGCGCAAGTTTTTCCCAAATTACCGAGCCGCAGTTAGGCTTGTTTTAACGGGTAAAGATAAAAATTCGAGATCAAGCAACTATTTATTAACTTTAATTAGATAACAGATGAAAAAAGATCCATTTCAGGGTATAAATACAGTTAAGTTTTAGATGGCTAGATAGCTAGTTTGTTTATTAATAAAATAAGTGGAAAAGGCGTTTAAAAAAGATGAAACAAGATACCAAAATTGTTACCGCAGGTCGTAAAGCTAAGTGGACTAACGGTGTAGTAAATCCAAGTGTTACTCGTGCTTCTACGGTAGTATTTAATACGGTTGCAGAAATGAATAATGCGTTAAAAAATCGTAATAACCAAACCATGGTATATGGCAGACGTGGCACCACCACTGCATTTGCCTTTAGTGATGCGATGACCGAGATAGAAGGCGGCGCGGGCTGTGCTCTTTATCCTTCAGGCACTGCCGCAATTGCCAATGCTATCATTTCTTTTGTAAAAACTGGCGATCATATTTTAATCGTTGATAGTGTCTATGAGCCTACTCGTGATTATTGCGATAAAATCCTTGCTAAAATGGGCATTGAAACAACGTATTATGATCCATTAATTGGTGCGGGTATTGAAGCCTTGATTCAACCTAATACCCGTATTGTATTTTTAGAATCTCCCGGCTCTATTACCATGGAAGTGCAAGACGTACCAACCATTAGTGCGATTGCCCATAAGCATGATTGTATTGTTATGCTTGATAATACTTGGGGCGCAGGTATTAATTTTAAACCATTTGATTACGGTGTAGATATTAGCGTACAAGCGGCAACAAAGTATATTGTTGGTCATTCAGATGTAATGCTAGGCACTGCAACGGCGGTAGAGAAATATTGGCCACAATTACGCGATAATAGTTACTTAATGGGGCAATGTACTTCACCTGATGATCTTTATCTTGCGCTACGCGGCATCCGTACTATTGGCGTACGTTTAAAACAGCATCAACAAAGCGCTTTAAAGGTTGCTAATTGGTTAAAAGGTAGAGCTGAAGTTGACACTATTTTACATCCTGCTTTTGAGTCTTGTCCTGGGCATGAATTTTTCAAACGTGACTTTACTGGCTCTAACGGCCTTTTTTCTTTTACCTTAAATTGTGGTAATAGAGAGGCGTTAACTGCATTTCTTGATGGCTTAACTCATTTTAAAATGGGTTATTCGTGGGGAGGTTTTGAGTCATTAATTTTAGGAATTACCAGTCTAGATTCAATTCGCAGCGCAACTAAATGGACCACTGAATTTCCATTAATTCGTCTGCATATCGGTTTAGAAGATGTCGATGATTTAATTGACGATCTTGAACAAGGTTTTCAGCGCTTTAATGCACTTCTTTAGCGCAACATAATTGATATTCCCGTTGTACCTAATGCGGGAATATCAATTAAAAAAGATGAATATTTATTTGAAATTAATATCATTGGCGGTAGAGATAATAGCAGGGAAGTTAAGTTCGATTGAATCATTCCATGCATTTAATAGTTCTTTTAATTCATTAAGCTCACTATATGAAGCTCTTTCATCGGCAACTTTTTCGGATAATAAAGTTAAACGTTTGCGTTGTTTTACATTCATAATTATCTTCCCTGAAATTAGTATTTTTATACAATAACAATAAGTTAAAAATATCATTAATGCAATCGTTTTATGCGGTGCAACTGTTTTACTGTAAACTGCAATGGCTCTTTAAGTAAGGTCAAATGAAATAATGAAATAATGAATTAGTCAATTCATTATTTCATTTGGTATAAGTACGTCGGCAATAAGAGGTCTTAAAGCTTCAGGGAAAATTATAATTTCTTACCTAATAATGAAAATATCTTTTTAGCAATATCAGTATTATCTTGATAACCACCAAAGAGCTCACTGCGTTTACCAAAGGCAAATACCGGCACGTCAATGGCTGTATGACCGCCTGAAGTCCAGCCGGTATATGAATATTTATTCATAATTTGCTTGATGGTAAGTGCTAGTGAAAACTCAAGCGTTGACGTGCTTTGGATTTTTTTTATCTCGGTAATATTGTTTAAAATTGCCGTGTTTTTACTGTGAATAAGTAAGGCAATATCGTCGTTAGATAATTCAAAATTGAATAATGTAGCAGTAATGGCAGGGGTTATTTTGTTTTTTACTAATTCTTTAGCAATGTAGGTTGGCGAGTGCTTCATGCTGCGTAATTTATCAGGTTGCCACAGGTATTTTCCTTTGGTACCAATAGTAAAACCGCCGGTACTATGATCGGCCGTGACTATCACTAAGGTATCAGGGTGATGTTCAACAAAGTGTTCTAGGTATTCTAACGTTTTAGCTAAGTCATCCATTTCAGCCATGGCGCCACTAATATCATTGTTGTGTCCAGCCCAATCGATTTGGCTTGCTTCTACCAACAGAAAAAAACCTTGATTTTCTGCTGTTGTATTATTTTGGTAATCAACTAAATGGTGAACGCCCGCTTTAGTCATGGCTGATAAACGGTGCTTATTTGTATCATCTAATGCTGCAGGTAATCCGGCGTTGGCAAACAGTCCTAGTACCGGTTTATTATTTGGTAACTTACTTAAACCTTGATAATTATCAAGGTAATGAAAACCTGCTTGTTTAAAGTCGTCGACAATATTTCTATCTTCACGGATAAAGTATTGCCAGCCACCGCCAAGGTATAAATCAGCTTTAATACCATCATCAATATAACTATCGGCAATAGCATTGTAATTTTTACGATTTTCATTGTGAGTTAAATAAGAGGCTGGTGTCGCATGGTTTATTTGTGAAGTAACTATTACCCCGGTAGCTTTACCTTGTAGTTTTGCCCATTCTAATACCGATTGTACGCTTTTTTTATTAACATCAACGCCAATAGCGCCATTATAGCTTTTTATACCTGTAGCCAAGGCAGTTGCACTAGCGGCTGAATCTGTCACTACACCTGAAATAGCTGCGGGGTATGTGCTAGACAAACCTATTAAGTGGCGATCGAACACCGTTTTTTCAACCATTTCTGTATTTGGGTTGTCACTAAAATAACGATAAGCTGAAGTATACGCGGGTCCCATGCCATCACCGATGACCATAATAATATTTTTAGGCGCCGTGTTTTTTTTAGGTATAATTTCTTGTTTAGACGTTTCGGTGCTAACACAAGAGGCGGTACTTAAAGAAAGTAATAAAATTGGTAGAAAATGTTTCATTTTTTTCCTGTTACTTAGTTATTTAGTTAGTTCTACATCAATCCAGACCAAACGATGATCTGATGAGGCTTGTCTATTTTTGATTAAGCGATAAGTATCTTCATTTTGTTGTGGCCAAAATACGGCAGATTTTTTAATAATAAAACCATATGTTGATGGTAGGACATAATCAGCTCTCATCCCCCAATAGGCAGTGTGATTTATACCGTTAACATTATCACTTGCATGATATTTACCACCAAGGCTTGCCGGCCAAGAGTCTTGAATTTTATCGCTATTGAGTAGTGCAATAATACCTTGGCTTGTTTTCGTTATGATGGCATCACCTTCAATGTTTGAAGCATTTTGATCGCCAATAATGATAAAGCGTTGATTCGCTGCTAAAGCGCCTAGGTGATTATTATCATCATAAATATAACTGTCTTGTTTGCTATTGATATAGTCGAACCAGAAGCGAATTTCGTCATGATTGCGATTGCCATTGCGATTTTCTGGGCCATCAAACACTGGCGGAGTAGGGTGACTAGCAAGGATATGAATGGTTTTACCCTTAATGTTGATTGGAATATCCCAATGAGACTTTGATGATAGTCTTAACGCTTGCCATGTGTCATTGGTATACCAAGGCTGATTTGTTTCAGGGTTTATAGGCTTTAATGCGTTAGGCATATCATGCCATTTAAACTTTTGAAATGTTCTGATAGCACTTTCGTCAATGGGATATTTAGACAATAACACCATACCATAATGGCCAATAAAATGACCAAAACCATGAGCATCAAAAGGCAGTTGATTACTGTTGCCATCACCGTTTAAATCACTGTTTACTTTAACCCCCGTGTTAACAGCGCCTTGATAGAAATAAGGATAATTTATCGTTGGTTGATTATGTTGCGACTTGCCTAAATACTTGTCGATGAAATAGCGAATATTGCTAGCATTATCATCAACACGATCAAATTCATTTAATAAAATAATATCAGGATTAACCCGTTGAATAATTTCTGCAATATTTTTAATTTGCTGATGATCATTTTGTAAGGCATGGGTTAATTCGCGGCCACTTATGTGTGGTGTATGCCCTTTTATTTGTTCTGCGTAGTTAAGTGCCTCCATACTGACATTAAATGTGGCTACTCGCAGTTTAGTTGGCATTTCTATGGTCATCCCATTATTAAAAATAATTAAGCTAAAAAATATAGCTATAAGTAGCTTAGCTGTACTGTGACCAATAAATGATTTCATTACTTTAAACCGCAACCACGGAGAATAAAATCAGTAAGGAAATTAGTGATACGGGTTATGTCATCTTCTTGGTAATGAGTGCGATTCATAATGGTTAATATTTGATTGTCAAAATCAGCATAATGTTGTGTTGATGACCAGATGAGAAAAATTAAGCTTATGGGATCAATTGGAGGCATTTCACCATTATCAATCCAACACTGGAAAACTTTTGCTTTCTTTTCAACCCATTGATGAAGATAACTGCGGGTAAAATCTTGCAGATGTTGCGCCCCTTGAATAATTTCTATGGCGTAAATTTTAGACGCTTTAGGGTTGGTAAATGACATGGTGATTTTGGCCTTAATGAACTTTTCAATGGCAAGCTTAGGGCCATCTTCAGGCAAAATATCACCAATGCCTCTATCCCACATATTCAACGTTTGTTCTAATACGGCATGATAAATATTTTCTTTACTTTTAAAGTAATACAGCACGTTAGCTTTTGGCATCCCCGCATTATCAGCAATGGCTTGTACAGTAGCACCTTTATAACCTTGTAAGATGAACTCATCTTGGGCAGCAGATAAAATTTTGTTAACACTAGTCGCTCTAATTTTTTGGGGTTTGTTATTTTTAGCCATTATATTATTTATCACTAAATTTTTAATTATCGTTGTTATGGTGAACAAATTTTTTGTTATCGATTATTAATCATATCGTTATTTACCGATAAAGACAAAAACTTGACCTGTTGGTGTGTTTTATAAATTTATTCTATTTTTTTTACTCAAATTAAGTTAATTTATTATGCCATGTAATAAAAATGTAAAATAATTTTGTTTAAATCAATTATGTTTAAAGTTTAACGCAGAATTTTTAACGTTATTAGCACCTAAAAAATAATAATTAACCCAAAGAAATACATAGGAACACTAAGATGAATACCTACTCTCTATCACGAATAGCTGGTGCATTAGTTGTTGCGCTTGGTTTATCAACATCGATTATTTCAACTGATGTTATTGCCAATACCACGTCTTCAGGCATTAAAGGTCAAGTTGTTGGGCCGAAAGGCAATGCAGCTGTTGGTACTAAAGTCACTATTACTCATATTCCCTCAGGTACCACTAAAACAGTGCTGGTAAACCAGTCGGGTGGCTTTACTGCCAAAGGACTAAGAGTAGGTGGCCCTTATAAAATAGTCATTAACTCTGATACTTTTGAAGATACTGAGCTTACCGATGTATTTTTAACGTTAAGTGAAACTTATCCAGTTAATGTGGCGCTGGAAAAAGAGCAAGATATTGAAACTATTGTGGTCACCGGGCGTGTTGTTAACAAAAATTATGGTAGTAATAGTCCTTCTTCAAATTTTAATTTGAAAGATATTCAATTAACACCGACCATAAACCGTGATATTAAAGATGTTATTCGTGTTGATCCGCGTGTTTATATTAATGAATCAGGCTCTGCGGGTGATGCTATTCAATGTGCCGGAGGTAATCCAAGATTTAATAGTTTAACGGTTGATGGTGCACGCATGAATGATAATTTCGGCTTGAATGGCAATGGCTATCCTACCGTGCGCATCCCTTTTTCTTATGATGCTATTGATCAAGTTGCTGTGGAATTAGCGCCATTTGATGTGCAATACGGTGGTTTTACTTCCTGTAATATCAATGCCGTTACCAAATCTGGCGGCAATGAGCTTATCGCCAGTGTCTTTTTTGATTACACCAGTGATTCTTTAAAAGGTGATAGCTTAGAAGGCAGTGACATTGACACGGGTAGTTATGATGAAAAACGTTATGGCGTTAATGTTGGCTTTCCTTTCATTAAAGATAAGTTATTTTTCTTTGCTGCCTATGAAAAACTTGATGGTGCGCAAATAATGCAGTATTCGCCATTTGATAATGGTGCTGTAATTGGCAGTGATATATATAAAATCATTCAAATAGCGAAAGACAAATATGATTATGATCCAGGCACTTTGGTATCAAGTATGCCTGTTGAAGATGAAAAAATCTTAATAAAACTTGATTGGAATATCAATGATAATCATCGTTTGAATTTTGTCTATAATTACAATGATGGTTTTAAAGTTGACCAATCTGATGAGAGTTCATCTCGTTTATCTTTATCAAATCACTTTTTTGAGCGTGGTGCTGAGTTTACCTCAATGGTGTCTTCGTTATATTCTGATTGGACCGAAAATTTTTCAACTGAAATTCGACTTGGTTATTCAGAGCTTGATAATAGACAATTATCTTATGATCAGACCAGCGGTTTTGGTGAATTTAGAATCGAAAAAGTTGGTGCTGAACGGGGTAATGATATTGATGTTTATTTAGGACCTGATGATTCACGTCAATCAAACAAGTTAAAGTATGACACAGTCTCTTTAAAAATAGCCGGTACCTATTATCTTGATGATCATGAATTATATTTTGGCTATGAACGTGAAGAATTAGACGTATTTAATTTATTTGTTCAACATTCTCAAACGGAAACTCGTTTTGCAAATATACAAGATTTTGAAGAGGGCTTTGCTAAGAAAATTTATTATGGTAATGCCAGCTCGCATAAGCCTGATGATGCTGCCGGTGAATTTTCCTATGCATTAAACACTTTATATTTTCAAGATAAATTTGAGTTAACAAATTATGAGGTAACCATCACTGCGGGCCTTCGTTATGATTGGTATACCAGTAATGACAAGCCTACTCATAATCAAAACTTTGAAGATAGGTATGGTTATTCAAATGAACAAAATCTTGATGGTGTTGATTTAATTCAACCGCGTTTTGGTTTCAACTGGACTGCAAGCGATCAATTAGAAGTACGTGGTGGTTTTGGTTTGTATTCTGGCGGCAATCCTAATGTTTGGATTTCAAACAGCTACTCTAATGATGGTGTGCGTAATATTCAAGAATCAATCAAGAATGTGCAAATATTAGGGGCAGGCGCAATAGACTACAATGGTAGCGGTCGACCAGGTTATGATATTCCACAGTCACTCTATGATGAGGTAGGTAGTGGTGTAACTGACGATAGCACTAATGTTACCGATCCTAACTTTGAAATACCTTCAGAATGGAAGTTTTCACTTGGTTTAACTTATGTAACCGCTGATGAATACGTATTAATGGCTGATTTACTTTATACCGACAAGGAAGACTCTGCCACTATTAGTAACCTAGCTGATGGAAATGTAGCAACGGCTCCTGATGGCCGACCAGTATATGATAGTGTTAATCATAAATATAAATCGGACTTTCTATTGACGAATGTTACAGGTATTGATGCTGAATCTACTACTTTGTCATTTGTGGTGAGTAAAGATTATGAAAATGGCTTTGCTTTTTCGGCATCATATGCCTATACCGATGCCCAAGATGTACATCCTATGACTAGTTCAGTAGCTTTTTCAAACTATCACGGTATTGCGGTATCAGATCCTGAAAACCCACAGCTAGCAGCGTCAAATTACGAAATACCACACAGATTTACCTTAAATTTAACCTATAGCTATGAAATTTTTAGTGGTTATCAAACTAATTTTAGTTTATTTGGTCAAGCGAACCAAACTCATCCATACACTTATAGTTTTTCTGGTAACTCTAGCGGCTTAGGTTTTAATGAAAATGATCGTCAGTTACTTTATGTGCCAACAGAAATAGACTCAACAGTAGTTTATGGCGCAGATTTTGATCAACAGGCCTTTAATGATTTTATTGCTAGTGAAGGGTTAACTCGTGGTCAAATAATGGCTAGAAATGAGTTAGCAGGTAAGTGGTGGACTAAATTTGATCTACGTGTTGAACAAGAGTTTATGGGCTTTATGGCTGGTCACAAAGCAAGTGCTTACCTTGTAATTGAAAACTTTGGCAATATGTTAAATGATGATTGGGGTGTACTCAAAGAAAGCGATTTCTTACAAGGTGCTGTAACTACTTCTATTACAGAAGATGGCAAGTATTCTTATAATGAATTTAATAATCCTTCATCGTCAAGTCGAGTCACTGATGCGTCGTTATGGGAAATGCGTATTGGTATTAAGTATGACTTTTAATGTCTATAATATTTAACTAAGCTCGTTTACTGAGAAAAAACCGTACTTAATCGTGCGGTTTTTTGTGAAAAAATTGATAAGAGAAAACAATGTCTTTTGAAAATAACACAAAAAATGTCGTGGTTACTGTTAAGGAATGGGCTGAGTTAGCTAACTCGGCAAAAAGTGCTTTTAGTAAAGCTTATGCGCCCTACAGTAACTTTAACGTAGGTGCAGCAGCGTTAACGTCTGACAGTAAAATAGTACAAGGCTGTAATGTGGAAAATGCCTCTTATGGATTAACTATGTGTGCGGAGCGAAATTGCATTGGCCATGGTGTTATTACTAATCAAGGTAATGAAAAGGTCAAATTTATTGCTTTGGTGATTTACACCGCACAAGAAAAGTTAACCCCACCTTGTGGTGCCTGTCGACAAGTGATCAGTGAATTTTTCCCAAGTAATGCTTTAGTTATGACGATAAATCACCTTAATCAACAGAAAAAATGGACAGTAGCGCAGTTATTGCCCGATGCGTTTACCCCTGATGATTTACTTAAGTTAACTTAACATCACATAGTTAGTTGTATGTGAATAAGGCTCCGATATTATGATATTACCTCAAGAAATTATTGCTAAAAAACGTGATGGTCAAACACTTAACGAAATTGATATCGCTTTCTTTGTGGATGGTTTAGTGTCGAAAAACTTTAATGATGCGCAAGTTGGCGCGATGGCAATGGCTATTTTTAAGCAAGGTTTAAGTCATCAAGAAACTGTATCTTTAACACTGGCTATGATGAACTCAGGCAAGGTGTTTTCTTGGGGAGATGCTAAAAGTCTCAGTTTAAGTGGCCCAATACTTGATAAACACTCTACGGGTGGCGTTGGTGATAAAGTCAGTTTTATGCTTGCTGCTATCGTCGCTGCGTGTGGTGGCTATGTGCCAATGATTTCAGGTAGAGGCTTAGGTCACACTGGCGGTACTGCGGATAAATTAGAAAGTATTGCTGGTTTTAATGTCCAGCCTGAATTAGCACAGTTTAAACGTATCGTGGCAAATTTAGGTATGGCTATCATTTCACAAACTTCTGAGTTAGCGCCAGCGGATAAACGCTTATACGCTATTCGTGATATTACCGCGACGGTTGCTTCAATACCGTTAATTACCGCCTCCATTCTATCGAAAAAATTAGCTGCTGGGCTTGATGTGCTCGTTATGGATATCAAAGTAGGTAATGGCGCACTGATGACAGATTTGAAGCAAGCAAGGGCTTTAGCCAGAAGTATTACCACTGTTGCGAATGATGCTGGTGTTAATACTCAAGCTATTATCACTGACATGAATCAAGTACTTGGTAATAGCGCTGGTAATGCGCTAGAAATAGAGGAAACAGTGAAATACCTGACCGGGGAATTACATGAGCCTAGGTTACATCAGGTAGTAGTCAGCTTAGCAAAAGCGATGTTGATAAATAGTAAACTAGCAGCAGATGGCGAGAGTGCTATTGTTAAAATTGATCGGGCTTTAGCATCTGGTAAAGCGGCAGAAATATTTGCTAAGATGATCAGCGCTTTAGGAGGGCCAAATGATTTGTTAGAGAAGCCATGGCGCTCAATGAATAAGGCTGAAGTTATTATTGATGTGTTAGCACCGTGTCATGGCTACCTCAGTACTATGCAAACTCGAAATATAGGTTTTTCTGTGGTTGGTTTAGGTGGTGGACGAACCAGTAATGAACAAATAATAGATCACAGCGTTGGCTTTGATCGTATTTTACCTATTGCTACTAAAGTTAATAGAGGCGATGTAATAGCAAGAGTACATGCGTCTTCGAAAGTAAGCGCAGAACTGGCGAGTAAACAATATGTTGAAGCGCTTGAATTTTCAGATGCTTCTGTGGCTGAGCCAAGTATTATTTATCGTTTGTAATACTTGGCTCTGTTGAATTGAGCCGGTAAATAATTTTATCTCGAAAAATTAACAGACTCGTGTTTAAATTTTATTATTTATCTGCTTTACGACATAAAATAAACAATCATTTAACGCGGTCTGCTTATGAACGGTTGCTTTGAATAGTCGTAAATTATGTTTGCACACTAATTGATTTTCACGGAGGTAAAAATATTCGTCAATTACATTACAGCCTTGTTTGTCCAGTAAATGTAGGTTTTCAAGACCATTACCATCAATCCAACCGATCATTTCATCTTGATTAGCGCCACCAAAATTGAAGCAGTCTATGTTTTGCTTCAAGGTTATGCCGCGATAACCTTCATCATGTTCAGCATAAGAGAGATTGACGCCCTTTCTAACCCGTAATCTAAGCGGTCGATAAATCACGTCAACATTTTTTTCTTGTTGGATGTAGCCAATATTTTCACAGTTTGCGATATGACATATTCCAGCATAAGCTACTTCATGCGCTTGTTCATCAAAACAGCCGCCACACTCTATAGTAATAAAAGGGCAAGCGAAATTTTGCTCCATCAGTGAACCGAGTTGCAAATCAGAGAGAATTAATGTTTGGCAAAAAAATGATGCTAGTGAAAGTATTTCTGTGGTAATGATTGAGCTAATCGCAAAAGTAGGGCTGGAACTGGGGGCATTGTGAAGATCGATCACCATTTCAGAGTTTACCTCTCTAATGGCTTGCTCAATTGATTGTGCTCGTTGGTAACAGCCCTGATATTTTTCCATTTGATCTTTATTGACTCTTGCGTTGCCAAAGCAGCGGTTGATATCTTTACTGCCGTCAATAAAGCGTTTTGATAATAACGGCTTTACACAAGCGGCTTCTACCGAACAAATAATAAAGCGTAAATTTGTTTTTGGTAACTTTTTTTGATCTCGTGTGGTTAACCAACGGTGTAATGCGATTAAACCTGAAGGCTCATTACCTTGTAATAGTGTCGTGATCACCCGACATTTTTTGCTATTTAATCCGTTAATATCAATTACGGTTGGACCGATCATTGATAATAAAAACTGTTCGTAATCAGCATGTAAATCTTGCCAGTTAGGATCTTGTAGATAGGTGATTTCGCTAAAATCTATTTCCATATTATTACCTACACGGGTTGATAAAAGAGTTAACATTAGCATGTCATACCTTTAGCCTACTTAGTGTTGATTAAGGTCAATAAAAGAGGCAGAACAGTTTCATTTTGTAAAAAAAGATGATAATTGTATTGTCGAATTTTTTTTTAACGTAAACTATTAAAAATTTTCCAATTACCCGAGTATCTTATGACTGAAGAAACCATTTTTTCTAAAATTATCAGACAAGAAATTCCAACCCCACTTTTATATCAAGACGAGTTAGTAACGGCTTTTAGAGATATATCACCTCGAGTTAGTACTCATATTTTAATTGTGCCCAATAAGAATATAGCGACTATTAATGAGGTAACTGATGCGGATGAGTTAACGATGGGTCGTATGATCAGTGTAGCGAAAAAACTCGCTAAACAAGAAGGCATTGATGAAAGTGGTTATCGTTTGATCATCAATTGCAATGATGATGGCGGACAAGAAGTGTTTCATATTCATATGCATTTGCTAGGTGGCCAGCGATTAGGCCCGATGTTATCTATATAATATTTCCTTATCAGAAAAAGCGATAAACTTAAGATTTAAGACCGTGTACTTAGTGCTTGGCTAACGCATAATTAAAGCACAAAGAGTACATTTTTGTACTTGATGCTACGGGTGATTACATGTGTGTTCATACTGGTGATAATTCAGCTACCAATACCGCTAATAACAGGGAAGAAAATCCCCATATTTTAAGAAATACCATGAAGCAGATAGAAGTACACCTTGATCCTAAATTATTTATTCGTCTTCACCGCTCAATAATAGCCAGTAAAAACTATATTTAAAATTTTTTGGTCAAATAAACGGAGAATATTTTTAATTTCCCCCTGTCTTTTATTTAACCGTCTATACTCTTTTTAGAGTAAAAATAAAAAGAGTATGAATGATGAATGTTAGTTATATTGCTCATGTTTCGGGCAAAGTACAAGGTGTTTATTTTAGGGTGTCTAGCCAGCAAAAAGCCATTGATTATGGCTTAAGTGGTTATGCTAGAAATTTAGCCGATGGTGATGTTGAAGTTTTCTTGTCAGGAGAACAGGGAAATGTCGATAAAATGCTAGCTTGGTTAAAACATGGCCCAGAAAAAGCACAAGTAACTGCCATACAGCAAAAAAAAGTAGACTGGCAAGAGCATAGTTTTTTTTCAATAAGTTAGCTTATTTTCCAGTTAAACTGACAAATTGAAAATTATTCCTCTATAAACTGAAAACGTTGTAGCGTTTTACCTTCTCGAGTAATGGTTTCATTAAACATGCTCAAAGGCCTTACCCATATATCATTTTTGTTATCAAAAGGATGATATACCACAAGCGCCTCTTCAGTTTCGCTATGTTTAGCAAGATGAAGTACTTGATAGTAATTCCCCTTGAAGTGTTGATATTTTCCTAGTTTAATCATTAAATTTCCTATTGTGGCAAACGCTGCAAACTACTGAGGCTTGCAGCTTAGTGCTGTAATTTTTCAGTATTATACCCGCAATGCTTTTTCACCACGAGCTATACCTACACAGCCAGAGCGTACTGATTCAATAATTTCAGTTTCATTACTCAGGGTTTCAATAAAGGCATTTAATTTTTCGCTACTACCCGTTAACTCAACAGTATAAATTTGTTTACCTATATCGACGATAGCGCCACGGAAAATATCAGTGATACGCTTAACTTCAGTGCGAGATTTATCAGTCATTGCCGCAACTTTTATCAGCAATAACTCACGTTCAACGTGTTTTCGATCGGTTAACTCAGATATTTTAATTACATCAACCAGCTTGTTTACTTGTTTCACTATTTGTTCAAGCACTCTATCATCACCTATGGTGGCAATGGTAATTCTCGATAAGCTGTTATCGCCTGTTGGGGCAACGGTTAAACTTTCAATATTAAAAGCACGCTGGGAAAATAAACCGACAATACGTGATAATGCTCCGGCTTCATTTTCTAATAAAATAGCTAAAATATGACGCATTATGCTTTTACTCCTTCATTTATTATATCGGTCAACATATTATTACTTTCGTTGATTAAGTTACTATTATCAAGCAAATGAGTCATTAGGCTTTAATTCCTTTTTCAATCCACATTTCGTCAATGCCACCTTGACGAATGTGCATAGGATAAACATGCTCTTTTTCATCAACTAGTACGTCAACAAAAACTAATTTATTTTTTATGCGGAAAGCTTGCTCTAATTTAGCGTCAAGTTCATCTAAGGTATCTATCTTAATGCCAACGTGACCATAAGCTTCGGCGACCTTGCAAAAATCGGGTAATGATTCCATATAAGAAGAAGAGTGCCTGCCACCGTAAACCATATCTTGCCATTGACGAACCATACCAAGTGAACGATTATTTAAGGTGATGATCACAACAGGTAAGTTGTACTGCTTACAAGTAGATAATTCTTGAATATTCATTTGAATAGAGCCATCACCAGTAATACAAATAACATGCTTATCTGGAAAAGCAAGTTTAACCCCCATGGCTGCAGGCAAGCCAAACCCCATGGTGCCAGCTCCGCCTGAATTTATCCATTGACGTGGTTTGGCAAACGGATAAAATTGCGCGGCAAACATTTGATGTTGGCCAACATCCGACGCAACGTAAGCTTCACCATTAGTAATTTTATACATGGCTTCGATAACACGTTGTGGCTTGATTTTTTCACCCGCTACTTGTTTGTAGCTCACGCTACGCATGTCACGCCATAAATGAATTTGTTGCCACCAGTCTTTTAAGGCTTCTTCATCAGGACTGAAATTAATCGCGTTAAGTTCATCAAGTAACTGTTGCATAACTATATCAACTAAACCAACGACAGGAATATGGGCGTTAATGGTTTTCGAGATAGACGTAGGATCAATGTCTACGTGAATAATGGTAGCGTTAGGGCAAAATTTCTCAACGTTGTTGGTAACTCTATCGTCAAATCGAGCACCAAGGGCTAAAATCACATCAGCATTAGCCATGGTTTTATTCGCTTCGATACTACCATGCATACCTAACATGCCAATAAAATTTTCGTGCTTGCCTGAAATACCGCCAAGCCCCATTAACGTATTGGTGATCGGTGCTTTTAATGTTTCAACTAACGTGGTTAAAAGTTGAGAGGCATCGGCTAAAATAATGCCTCCGCCTGAATAGATTACTAATCTTTTTGCTTCACTTATGGTTTTAGCTGCTTTGCGAATTTGCTTTGGGTGGCCTTTAATATTAGGATTATAAGAGCGCATTTTAACGTTTATTTCGATGTTAAAGGGCGCCTTATTTTGCGGAATAAGTAAGTCTTTGGGCAGCTCAACTACCACAGGTCCTGGTCTACCCGTGCTGGCAATATAAAATGCTTTAGCAATGATATTGGGGATTTCGGCTAAATTACGACAGTTAAAGCTATGCTTGACAATAGGACGAGTACAACCAACAATATCAGTTTCTTGAAAAGCGTCATTGCCGATGAGCGTGGTCGGCACCTGACCAGCTAATACCACCATAGGGATGGAATCCATATAAGCCGTGGCAATACCAGTAACACAATTGGTAGCACCAGGGCCTGAGGTGGCTAGTACCACACCTACTTTGCCAGTGGCACGGGTATAACCGTCAGCCATATGGGTTGCGGCTTGTTCATGGCGAACCAAAATATGCTCAATTTCATCTTGCTGAAAAATAGCATCATATAGATCTAAAATAGAACCACCGGGGTAGCCAAAAATATACTTTACTTTAAGTGCGGATAGCGCTTTTACTACCATTTCTGCACCGGTAAAAAGTTCTGTTGTCATGTTGATACCTTTGTGTTGAATTATACCAATACAAATAAATATGTGATCATTCTAAATGGACTAAATATTCCAATAACGTCGTTGCTTTCAATCCCAATAGCCAGCTATTGCTCAATCAAGCGTCTTGTTCTTGAAAATTCATCCTCATTAATATTTGATCACTAACTTACTGGTATTGGTATTACTTATTGTAAAAAATAAAAAACCCTCGGTCTGTAGCAGAGCGAGGGTTTGATTATTTATTTTCTTACTTGTTTTACTTAACAATTAGAATTTGGCATAACCTGATCCTCGCAATGATTTGACTATCACTACGACCATGAGGACGACATTGAGGCTAAGAGTTAAAATCTTCATAATTTGTTTATGTTTATTTATTAAAACAAGGTTAATGCTGGTTCTATTTTTAAAGGGTTTACCTATTACTGTCAACTGTTAAATATAAAATCAAAGAACTTTTTATAAATTTAATGTCCTAACTATTTCTCATCCCATAACAATAAAGGTAATCAATTGTTTTATCTGTTTAAATATTGAAATATGTTTTATAGTAATAATTGTACTATATGCTGATAGTTACAATTTTGTACATAATTTCCTGAATAGATAAGATAGGATATATGTAGTTAATAATTACGATAAAACGGGATATTTATGATCTTAATGAAAAAAATATTTGCTGCGGTATTGCTTATTGCAGTTGCCAGTTGTGCAACTACTTATGAAGCAAAAGTCAACTTTGATAAAAATAGTAAAGTTGACACTTTAAATTACAAAACTTTTGCCTGGTTAACATCTGGTAGAATAATGGCAGCACCGGAAGATATTAACCCAGTGATGAAACAGCGCGTCGATGAAGAAATTGAGAAAGCTTTTATTGCTAAAGGTTATCAATTGATTGATGATGCTGAAAAAGCAGATTTTGCTATTTCTTACACTGTTGGTAGCCGTGATAAAATTAAAGTAAATAGTTACCCTACCACTTACAATTCAGGTTTTGGTTGGGGTAGAGGTTACTATGGCGGGCGTTATGGTGGTATGTACGGAACTGGTATGACCACAGAAACCCGTGTTAGTCAATACACTGAAGGTAAGTTAGCTATTGATGATTATGATGTTAAAACTCATCAACCAGCATGGCATGGTTGGGCGGTGAAGCGTATTACTTCTGATGATAAAGAAGCGCCATCATCAGCGATTAAAGAGGCAGTTCATAAAGTAGTTGCTCAGTTTCACTAATAGAGATTTGATAATCACTTTATAAAAAAGCAACTTAGGTTGCTTTTTTTGTTTCTTATTAGCGATTAGTGCATTTTTAATAATTTACATTAGACTAATAGTTAAGGTTAGCTCACTATCACCATGAAAATTGGGATGGCAGCGGCTATCCAGAAGGTTTGGCAGGAGAAGCTATTCCATTAGAAGCAAGGATCATGGCCGTTGCTGATGTATTTGATGCGTTAGGCTCTAAGCGCTGTTACAAAGAGCCTTGGTCTGATGATGACATTAAAGACTTTCTTATCGGAGAAAAAAACAAAAAACTCGATGCGACTTTAGTTGATGTTATTGTTGATAATTTTACAGGTTTTACTGATATTAGAGTGCAATACCCAGACGGTTAGCGTTAAGCATTTGCCTTTAAAAATTGAGTTTCCGCTTTAAACGTTTTATCTTAGCGCTAGGTGTTGGCTATATATGTTGGCAATGTACTTTGGTAGTAATGAATGTTTCATCATAAAAAAGGTAGTTTTAGTGCTTGGATGCTAAGGCTGAGAAAAATAATACGTTGGCCGCTAATGACGACAAGAGAGGCGGAAACTTGTGCTCAACACTCCTTTGAAGTCGCACTTATTAGCCATCAAATTGCCCTGATTGGTCAGATAAAGTTTAATCGCGATTATGAGCCTTCGTCCATTGCCTTGGCGGCGCTATATCATGAAGCGAGTGAATCTGGCGGCGTTGGAGATATCCCTAGCCCTGTAAAGTATTATAACCCTGAGTTGACCCAGCAAATAAAAAAAATTGAAAATGAAGTTGAGCATTCTATGGTATATGAAGGCTTGCCTGAATACCTGCAAGCAGCAATGGCTCCTTTGGTTATTCAAGCCAAGGTTGATAAACAAACTAAAGCGATTGTTAAGGCAGCAGATGATCTAGCGGCTTTTCACTATAGCTTATCAGAAGTGAATGGCGGTAATCGGGAGTTTATTGATGCCGCTAAATTATTAGAAGAAAAAGTAAATAAACATTGTCAGCAATGGGAGGAAGTGAATGAGTACTATCACTCACAATTTCCCGCTTGTATGCAAACACTGGACGAGCTTTCTCGTCCAGATTAACCTTTACTTATAAGCAATTACAATTGCTTATAAGTGGCAAAGAAATTTTTCAATTTTTCAATTGCAGGCACTAATTCATCGACATGAGGTAAAAATACTAACCTGAAGTAGTTTTGTGCTTTTATATTAAAGGCACTACCGTGCACAAGCAGTATTTTTTCTTGTTTAAGTAAATCTAAAATCATTTTTTCATCATTGGTAATGTTAAACTTTTTAGCATCTACTTTAACAAATAAATATAAAGCTCCCATCGCGGGGAGGCATGATAAACCGTCGATATCATTGATCATTTTGGCGGCTACGTTACGCTGTTTTAATAATCGACCCTCACCTGAAATAAGCTCATTTATACTTTGATAACCGCCTAGAGCGGTTTGAATGGCATGTTGACTGGGTACATTAGGACACATGCGCATTGAAGCTAAAATGTTCAAGCCTTCTAAATAATCTTCGGCGTGAATTTTAGGACCAGATAAAACCATCCAACCCGCTCTAAAACCAGCAATTCGGTAATTTTTAGATAAGCCGCCCATTGTTATAATAAATACATCTTGGGACAATGAGGCGGTTGGAATATGTTTAGCCTCGTCGTATAAAATCTTATCGTAAATCTCATCACTGAAAATAATTAAACTATGTTTTCTTGCTAAGGTAATAATGCCTTGTAATATTTCTTCAGGATAAACGGCACCCGTTGGATTATTTGGGTTGATCAAAACAATTGCTTTGGTTTTTTCTGAAATTTTACTTTCCATATCTTTTAGATCAGGGTACCAACTATTTTTATCATCACAAATATAGTGAATAGGGTTACCACCAGATAAGGCGACGGCAGCTGTCCATAAGGGGTAATCTGGGGCAGGAATTAAGACCTCATCGCCATTATTTAATAGGCCCTGCATTGCCATCACTATGAGTTCACTAACGCCATTACCGATAAATATATCATCAACACAAACATCTTTAATGCCTTGTTGTTGAAAATATTGCATTACCGCAACACGAGCCGAATAAATACCTTGCGATTCACTGTATCCTTGCGAATTAGGTAAGTTATGAATAACATCTTTTAAAATATCATCGGGCGCTTCAAAACCAAAAGGGGCAGGGTTGCCAATATTTAGTTTAAGAATTTTGTGCCCTTCATCTTCTAAACGACGTGCCTCCGCTGCTATTTGCCCTCTAATTTCATAACAAACATTGTTTAATTTAGATGACTTTATTATAGCTTTCATGATGGGGTTACTTCTTCAATTAATGTGTATAGGATAATAACCTCCATTGTTGCTAATATTTGCGACTATTGAAATAGTTAACGGTAAGTTTTTAATGATAATTTGCACTATTTTTAGCTAAAAGTTTATATCTTTAGCTTTTAGAACTAAAAAAAGGGGAAAATTGAACTATAAATTAATATACAAAATCAGTTAACGATGAGCTATGGGGATTATTTAATCGTTTTCATAACGCTTAAACCACTATCGAATCCCCATTCAGTATCGCTATTTTTTGCTAACGATTTGAGCAGCCTGATTAATATTTCTTTTTTAGACCGTGGGCAAAATCGACGATAAACTGTATTCCATAAACCAAAATATTCAGGTAAATCATGCTAAGGGCAACTAACGCGTAGGCGATACATTATATCTTCCAGCTTCGACCACGACTTCTCAGTGAGCATTAATCGCGGCGAGTAGTGTGTAGCCGAATCATTCGGACAGCATTTGTTGGTTGTTTTTACGGCGTTATTGCCTTTTTATGTGACGCTACATGGATGGTGTTATTAGACAATGCAGGAGAATATTGTCTTGAACAACCAGATGACAAAGGCTCTGCCTTGCATAAATACCCAGTGCCACTCATTTTTTGCAAAATCATTCGTATTTTGCAATGCAGTTTCGATTCGTATTATTAATAGTCGGCACGAATACTCATAAGTTATTGTTTTATTTTAATAATTTAAAGTGGCATGGTATCTGCACTATTGAGGTCTCACATATAAAAAAAAAGGTTATCAACATGAATGCAGTAATTTTTGCAAATAATAGAATAATGTCGATGTATATTGGTAGAGCAATTTTTTTAAATAAAAAAGTGATGGAATCTACCCTTGAAAACCTATGTCTCATTAATCCGAAGGTTATTGAGTCTAAAGCCAAGGACGTATCACCCTCTAACGTATCGGTTATGGAAAATACGATGAATAACGCACTTGCCATGAATCATCCCGCGCCAAAGCTCTTTGCTTAGGCTCAAATTCACTTCGCAAAGAGGGGTATCTTATGGCGTTAAGTTCAAAAGACTTTACGCCGCAAGCCGTAGGGTATTAGACCCGTTTAGATTAAAGGTAAAAAGCAATACTTCCCATGCTGTTATACAAACCAGCTCTTTTGATTTATTTGTGATCATTCAAATAAGTTAATGGTGTAATGGCGAGTGTAAGGCTTTACAGTATTGTCATGACTGGTCGAGCCAATGACATCAAGCCCTATTATTATTTTTTGCACTTATTTAAAGCTCTGCCAAATCACAGTCGTGATGATGGCGACTTCTCATTATTTATGAATATTTACATGTGAAATAAATACCCATAAATATCAACGAGCATTAACAAAAAAGGGGCGTATTGCCCTATAAGTCAATAAACAAAATCAGTTTGTAGCACCTTTAAAACATGAGTTATCATGAAACCATAAAAAATAATATCAAGTATAAATACCCAATAAGTACCATGTACCCAATTAATACCAGTAATAAAAAAACCACTGGCAAAATTTTCAAAGTATAAGAAAATTCCAAACCAATAAATTATGATAATTGTCACTATTGCCACAAAGAACTAAACCGCTCGCGCGGTAATGGTGTTCTTGGATAACACTGCATTTCCTTCTAACATTTATGCTTTTTAATACTCTAATTCCTCAGGTATTTCGCCTACAACCAGAGGAGTTATCTCATGAACATTAGCATTTATTTCCCACCTAAATTACTTAAACGTATTGAAGATGATATCACTTTACGCAAACTCGGCTCAGGTAGTCTCGTGGCCTACGTTAGAGGCATATCTAAACTCTGCGATTATCTACAACGCTCACCAGAGGAGGTCACCGCTGAAGACCTACGACTATTTCAGTTGCATCTAGTCAACATTGGCACCACAGGTCAAACGATTAATGTCACCCTGACCGCCTTGCGCTTCCTATACAATATTACACTTGATAGACCCGAGGTGGTGCATAAGCTCAGCAGTGTGCCTGTCGCCCGTAAGTTACCTGAAATACTCAGCATGGATGAAGCCAAACAGCTCATTGAAGCGGCGATGCACCCAAAGTTTAAGGCAGCATTAGCCGTGGCCTACGGCGCTGGTTTACGGGTGAGTGAAGTCGTGAATCTCAAGGTCAGCGATGTCGATAGTGAACGTATGGCATTGCGTGTTGAACAGGGTAAAGGCCGCCGAGACCGTTACGCCATGCTATCTCCTGTATTACTTGAGCACCTTCGCAACTGGTGGCGTTTTGCCAATCAACAAGGACAGATGTTTAAGGGGGGTTGGTTATTTCCTGGCAACAACCCTATTTATCATATGACCTCTCGTCATTTGAGTCGGATATGCAAAGCTGCCGTTTCTACGGCAGGTATCACTAAAAAGATTTCTATGCATTCCCTGAGGCACAGTTTTGCCACACATTTATTGGAAGCCAAAGTAGATATTCGCGTGATACAAGTGTTGCTAGGACACAGCAAACTC
>SPKZ01002249.1_pt1 | contig 26465 bp, 39 predicted proteins | sample 2456571 | NCBI WGS metagenome assembly SPKZ01 (sample SAMN11192286, study PRJNA482655) | marine metagenome | biome: ENVO:00000447; feature: ENVO:00000244|ENVO:00000211|ENVO:00000569|ENVO:00002023; material: ENVO:00002151; isolation source: ocean water from marine abyssalpelagic zone ... | reverse complement strand
TAAAGTGAATGTTTTTTTATTTTACATGTTTACTAATCAATTTACTACCTGGTGATAAGTTGTTTATGAGTTATTAGATAAGATTTTTTGATTTCAACCACATTTCTTCAAGATTTTTGATACGTACGTCTTGTTCATCTACTAATGCAGTTTTAATTTTAAGTTCTGCTATTTCTTTTTTTAACAAATCAATTTCTTGTTCTTTTTGTGAATCTAGTATATAATTTCTAAGAACATGTTCTGAGAGTTGTGATGCACTGCTAAATCCTAAACCATTTGTATTTTTTGACTCTAAAAATTCTTCTATTAAATCTATTACTACTTGTCTTAATCGTATGCTTCCCCACGTTGATGCTTTTTTCATATTAATTCATTAATTATTTTTTATTAAACTACCCACTCTGTTTATCTTAATACTTGTGTTACATTATCGTTACTAACCTATTCATGTCACGGTATAGTAACAATATTTATATAAAATTACGTGACGATATAGTTACATGGTAAAAGATTCTAAGACATGGGGAGCAATAAGAATTAGAACAGCTCTAAAAAATAAAATTGAATCAATTATCAAAACCGATAAAAATCAATATTTAGGAATTACAAATGCATCTCAATTTACAGATTTAGCATTACGTGAAAAACTTAATCAACTGGAGAAGAAATCTAAATGACCTACTACTGCCCACATACTCCAACTGTAAAACTAACTGATAAAAGCAATTCAAAATACATTTTCAATGTTTGTGATACCTGTAAAACTGATCCTGATTTTTCAAAGGGATTTAGTGAGGAGCAAATCTAATGAACCACTTTACACAATTTCAAATTAATTCAATTAAAAGGGTAGTGGGAATTTCTTCCCACACATCACAAACTTCCAAACCATCAAGAAAGGAGATTTAAGATAATTTGTCTAATCTAGTATATCCTAATAAACAGTTAGGAGATAAACAAAAATCAAAACGGTTACATGTTAGGTATAATGATATAAAACTAAAAATTAATACACGCTGTGAAAAATGCGTTTTTCAAACTAATAAGCCAACTAAGAATTTTGAAAACCTAAGATCACTCTATCAGCATTTACTATATCATCACTCTGGAGCAGACAAAACAGAATATCCAGGTAGGGATGAATGTATAGAACGATTGCAGGTATTATCGGACTTGATTAATTTAGGAGTTTTGAGATGAAATTATTTGTTATCCAAACCGTATGTCTTAGATGTGGATTCATAAACCAAATTACACTTGGATTAATAAATTCAAATGATAATGCAGTTTACAAATGTAATAACTGTAATTTCATAGTTTTAACATCATGGATGGAAGAACAAGAAAATTGTAATCAAATACAAAAGGATGTTGTTCATTGAATGATTTTGATGGGGGATATACTAGTTCATCTTTAGAAAATATTGATGAATCATTAGAATTTATTTCAAATGAACAGAGAATAATTTATAGAAATACGTCGACTCCTTATACCCCGACTTGTATTAAAATAATGGATTTTTTCATAGATAACGTAACACTTTATTTTACGCCAATGACTGCATACAAATCTTTAGATGTTGATGTGACACCTGACACAGTAAAATCTTGTATGAATCTTTTGCTAAAGAACTCTTATCTAACAAAAGAGGGGGGTAAAAGAACCAACTATTACTCAATAACAAAAGAGAATATGGAATTTTGGGTAACTGACTTTAGAAAATATGTATTAGAGTTAGAGAAATTAAAACAACCATTCGAACCGAAACACGACTTACAGATTGATAATGTTGAGGATGATGAATAATGTATATTGATGAAAAAGAAAAAAGGATATTCAGAGTTGAAAAATGCAATATTGTTGAAATGACAAAAGATAAAGTCGCTATAATTCCAAAAGGAGATAAAATTTTAAAAGAATTACAAAGTCAAGAAGAATTTGAAAAATTATTACATGTTAAAAATTGGGCAGTTACACAAACAAATGAATCAAGTATATTATTCTTTGACAGTGACCCGAAAAACCCTAAAGATTTTAATGAAATTCTGAAACCATTATTCAATCGTAGGAGAGACAAATACATAGAACACTCTCTACAAGTAAACTCTCAACATGGATTCATCGAGGTTACAGATGTAACGCATGAAAAATGTGTAATATTTGCTAAGATGTTTCATAGTAAATCTGGGATTGAAATCTATGCTGAATCTCATTGGATGATTTTTGGTGGTACATATTATAATAATAAAAATATTGATGATCCTAAAAGAGAAACTACCTGGTACAAAAAAGATGATTTACATAATGAACCAATCATTAATGTCACAAAAAATGATTTATATATTATTTTTAGTAAAATTTCAAAACCATTATTAAATGATGAATTAATTCAGGCGGGAAGTGGTGAAAGACATATCGCATTGATTTCTTTGGGATTCAAAGAAGCTAAAACATTAATTAGAAAAAACGAACCACTCAACTTTAATTCACTCTATTTAAAATTAATAAATACCGAAATTATCGACCGAATGAGTGACTATGAAAAAGGTAATAATAATTATCAAGAATTACAAAATATTATAGAGTTTGTAATTAATCATGTTGAATCAGATATATCATTTGGTCAAGATTACATACAAAGTAAAAATGAAAACAGATTTGCACATATTTTGGAAAATTCAGTTAATGATCAATTCAATGCTTGGTATTGGGATTCTAACAAATGGAGTGAAAATACAGCACATTATATTTTAGAAAAATTACTCCCTTTGAAAAGTGAGGAATTTAAACCAAATTCTGGTATGGCATTAAAAATATCAAATAATATCTCAGCTAGTGATTTAACATTAAAAGTGGATATGGAATCACATGAATACGTTAAAGAAATGATGGAAATAATGACAAATACTTATGGACAGTACTATAATTTTAAATCAGGTGGGATCAAAAATGTGGATCCAAGTATTATGTTTTACAAAAATTCACAGTTAAAAATTAAATTTGATTCTGAAATAGACAAACCTGTTAAATTTTTAGAGTTTGTAAAAGAGAGATTTCAAGATGGTGACAGAGAGATATTATTAGATCATTTGGCGGGTTCATTACTTCATACAACTGTGTTGGGTTCCAAACCAAAAATAGGTTCTGTGGTGTCTTAGGTGAAAATAGTTGATATTAACACTGTTGTTTGTCGGTGAAATTAGAACATCTTGTGCTTTTTGGCTAGTTTAACCAATTTCTTAAAATCATTTGGAGAAACAAATGTTGCAAACTGACCAAATACCCATTTACCCCTCATTCTTGGTTTTTCTCCTATGATGTAATAACGTAAACGCAGATCTATGCTGTTGTCTTTGTCCAGTTCAATCTGTTCTAATATTATTACTATGTCGTTTCTTTCTTTTGGTGTAATCCATACTAAATTTAGAATTGGACATTTTTGACGTTTTGAATCAGTATAGAATCCATTAATTGTCAACTGTGGTTGGTTTGGAATACATAATGTTCTTTCTTCTTTGGATAAACTGTAAACGTTTTCGAAATATCCTGACTTTGACATTTTAGATTATTCTTCTTGTGGGTTTTCTGTTATTGGTGTAAGTTTTTCTTCTTCAATAAGTTCTTCATATTTGTAATTCTTTAGTTTAATGTCCATGTAACTTTTGAGAATTTCCCATTCTTCAGATAAGTTACCTTTTGGTAAAGTTACTTCATACTTGTCAAAAAATATTGTTTCCACGTCAGTTCTTGGCTCCTGTTTTCTTTGAGGACTACCTTGTGATAAGTGTTGATCTTTAGTACTGTTATCAATATTTAATTCACTTTCAATTAAATCCTCAGAAATTAATTCTATATCCTCTAAATACCATTTTAGTATCTTGGCTTGTTCTTTCTTAGCAGTGTTAGGATCAACTTTTGTAATATCTACAAGTACCGACCAAAAATTACCTTCTCTTGGAATTTTACCTACTTTCTCCTTAATCGCTTTCCACAATTCAACATTCAAAATAGCTTTGGTTTTTGCAATTTCTTTTATTTTATCAGTTCTTGGTTGCAATAATGATTCACCAAGTTCTGAGACTTGATAGCTTCCTTTACCTTCCAGCAAACCATAAGAAAGAAGTGTTTTTAATTTTCGATAAAAATATGATTCAGTACCATATTTGAATCCTAAATGTATTGCCAGATCTTTGGATAATACCTTGTTTCGTTGTTTTACACTGTAAATCTCATCTAATACCGTTATGGCATTTGGCATCAAACGGATTTCGGGAATCTCATAATCTCCAAGTTTCATGTATAATTAGTATAAACCCATGTTTATAAATCTTATACTAGAATTATTATAACTATTCCCACATTCTTAACAATCTTTATTAGTATGTAAGTTATAAGATATAGGTAATATGAATAAGAAATCCTTCTCGGCATGGTGCTTGGGCAGCCTCGTAAACTGTACCCCAACAGAGTTCGAATCTCTGCGAGAAGACTACAAACCTTACTACAGGAGTGTAACATGAATAACGCAGATCTTCCTAAAAAACTTTCAGAACGTGAACAAAAAGGTCGTAAAATAGCCTTGAAATCTGATTTGATACGATTATCAGATTATCACTATTATGTCCATTCTCAAACTACAAACAGAGATTATGATGTTATCAAGACGAACGGTAAATGGTCTTGTAACTGTGCTGACCACAAATTTAGACACGTATGCTGTAAACACATACACAGCGTAGAATATTCAATCCAACTTAGAGAAGAAGTAAGAGAGCAAAAGAAGGTCGTATTATCACCTATTACGGTATCTGATTGTAGATTTTGCCATTCTCAGAACATCAAAAAACACGCTATCAGACATAACAAGATAGGAGATATTCAGAGATTCGTATGTAGTGACTGTCATAAGACATTTTCAATAAATTTAGGATTTGAGAAAATGAAGTCAAGCCCTGAAACTATCACTAACGCATTACAACTCTATTTTTCTGGTGAATCGCTAAGAAGCATACAAAAGTTCTTGAAACTGCAAGGTGTCAAGGTTGACCACACTACAATCTACAAGTGGATTACAAAGTACATAAAACTAATGAAAACCCATCTTGACAAGATAACTCCACAAGTAGGTGACGCATGGCGAGCTGATGAAGTTTACACAAAGATTCGAGGGGAAATGAAGTATGTGTTTTCACTTATGGATTCTGAAACTAGGTTTTGGATTGCACAAGAAGTTTTAGACAGAAAAGAAGGAGCTGATGCTTCTAGTTTGTTTAGACTTGGTAAAGAAGTAACACAAACTAAACCTAAAGTAATCATTACTGATGGTTTAGGTAGTTACTCAGAAGCTTATCGTAAAGAGTTTTGGACTGTAGAAAGAGAACATAGAACTCTGCATATTCGTAACGTGCACCTTCAAGGTGACATGAATAACAACCAAATGGAGAGACTAAACGGTGAGTTTAGAGATAGAGAGAAAATAGTCAGAGGAATTAAGAAAAAAGATTCTGTAATGTTTGATGGATACCAACTGTACCACAATTACATTAGAGAACACATGGCACTAAACGGAAAAACACCATCTGACAAAGCTGGAATAATTATCGAAGGAAACAACAAATGGTTAACAATAATTCAAAATGCTAAGCTGAATGAGTAACTTTTTTTGCTAGACAATTAGGGCACAATATAACACCTTCATTATTTGTAAGTATGTGCATTGTTTCACCATATTCTTTATTCTCTTTTCTAATTGTTTGCCATTCATTCTCAAAAAATGCAATACAGCATGGAGCAATATTTTCCTTTACACCTCTCCAAAAATATTTTCCTGCCTTATTCATCAAGGATTCTAAATCCATAAGCGATCAAAAAACCCTCGGTAATTGGATCGGTTGACTAAAAGATAAGATTGAGTTAACAATACCACTGATCCTTTAAATGAATAAATCACAACCCTGATCATGGGAAAATTTGATTATGCAAAATGCCCTAACTGTGGCAAAGTTGCACATAATAGACAAGAAGTAGATGAACGATTTGGAATTAGAAATAATGACGGTAATCTAATGGTTCAATCTTGGTGTAGAAAATGCCGATAGTTTAGGTATTTTTTACCTTTTTTTCACCGACAAACAACAGTGTTAATATCAACTATTTTCACCTAAGACACCACAGAACCCTCGTTGGACGTGGTGTATTCTAACCATCAGTTAATCCCCATTTTTCTAATGATTAACTCTACCAGGCAGTCACCATAGATATCTGTGTGTTTGTCGTCTGCTATGAGTGGGTTATCATGTGTGTAAAAATTGACATCATAGGTATCTCTAACTTGGTTCAAAGTAACTAAGATACTTTTGAATTTGCTTGGGTTCTTTGGAAGTTTTAGATATAGTGCTGTCTCTGAGAATATTGATGGTTTGATTCCTGAATATGCAAAGAATGGAAAACCATTTACTTTGGATGCTGAGAGTTGTTTAAAAATTTCTTTTGCTACCAAGTTTGTTTGTGTTTGAGTTGTTTGATTCATACCACTATATACTTCTAAAGCATATATATACTTTACGGGTATATGGTACAATAAGTATATATTCTAATATGGTATATGATAAACATGAGTGAAAAAGTAGATGGAGATTATTATCGTCATGAATGTAATCGCTGTGATTATATTTGGTATTCAACAAAATCTGATCCTAAAACTTGTGCATCAAAGAAATGTAAATCTCCATACTGGAATAAGAAACGAGTACGGTAAAAGACATCCTCAGACCCTATAGGGGGGCCTTTGAGTTTTGTGCTATTTTTTCTGTACTGGCGGACTTTATTCGTAAAGGTAAGTGTCATTTAGACACTTACTGGAAATATCGGGGTTTTTTGTCCAAAATATGATCAAGTTACACTTTAGTGTAACTAGTTCAATCATCCTTTTTTCTGTATTCCTATAAGGTTCTGTGTAATCTTCGGGAGCTGAGTTAAACTGAATTTTCCTTGTAAAGACTAGCGTTTTGGATTATAGTTTTCCATTTATTCTTACCGTCAATTTCAATCATTGATGCTTCTGCTGGTGTTCTACCATTCAAGGCTTGATGTTTTTTTGTGAAATTGTAATAAACACGTAAACCGTCAATGACTGGCGTATCAATTCTTTTGAGACCTCTAAAGACTTTCTCACGGTCTCGAATTGTGCCATTAATTCTCTCCATTTTGTTGTTATTTTTATCACCTTTAAGATGAATATGTCTGACATGGTTTGTCTTTTTTCCAAATACTTTCTTGGATGATTTCATGTATGCTTGTAATCCATCAGTAATGAAATTTCTTGGATTCTTACCTGCTTGTAATTTAGTCATAGATAGTAAATTATCCGTATTGTGATGAAACTTGTTGTCTGCCATATCACTAGCCAACCAATATCTAGTATCATCATCCATTGAAGCAAATGGATAACACTGTTCACCATTTACTTTAATCCATACCTCATCTGCTCTAAACCAATCCCCTACTCTTGGAACTATACCGTTAAGATAGATTGATGTCATTTTAGAGTATGCAGATACCCAGTTGTAGACAGTTTTGAATGAGACATCAATTCCTAACATCTCATAATGGTCTGCTATTTTTCTAACTGACATTCCCGAATAATACATTTGTAATGCTCCAGTTATGGTATTTTCATTTGATTGTTTTTTCTCAAATCCAAAGTTTGCAGTAAAAATTTTTTCTAATCCTACAAAAGAAGAAATAAAATGTCTTACTGATTCACTTAGTAAGATAGATGGATTTCATTTTGAAGTTAAAACTAATATTTCTGTAAACTAATTTAATTCGTTAAAACTCCTACTCACAACAAATCGTGGGCTAGGTTTACACCAATATCTTATATTTCCAATTTGGCAATCATCACACTCATAACGTATTTCTATACATGTTTCATCACTTTTTTGTATTGAAAATATTGTGTGTATGTCATCTGGTGGACGTGCTATAATCTTATGGCCACATTGTTGACAATCAAATTCTTTTTCCATCATCTGTCCCTTTTTTTGTTTTTCCAACTAAATGATTTTTTCTTGCCTTGTCGTGGGACATTCCAATAAGGGGATTTACATTTAGGGCAAATTGTAGGCAATACATCTATTTTACTACGTGGAACCCATTTATGTTCACATCTTTCACACGCATATCCGTCAAGCTTTATGATTGCCATGTATTGTATACAAACTACCGTTAAATAAAGGTTATACCTACTAAGTAAATATTATATAGACCCGTTACATTATACTTAGTAGGTAAATATGACAAAAAAAGAAAGAGGTAAGGAAATTGCAGAAAAGAATAATCAGATTAAGCGAATAGATGAAACACACTATACAGTAAATTCTCAGTCAAGAAAAAAACAACATGAAGTTATTAGTACAGAATTTGGTTGGATTTGTAGTTGTGAAGACCACATAATTAGAAAAGTGCAATGTAAACACAATCACGCAGTAGAAATTTCATTATCTATAAGAAAAGAAGTAAAAACTAACGTCATATTAGAACCGATACAATCTAACCATTGTATTTATTGTGATTCAGAGAACTTTATCAAGTGGAATGTAAGACACAACAAAAATCAAGACATACAAGTTTACAAATGCAAGGACTGTTTAAAATATTTCTCAATTAATTTGGGATTTGAAAAAATGATTGAATTAATTGACAAAAAAAATATGGGTATTATGTTGATGTAAATGGTAGAAAAGTCAAAATTATTGTGGTTGAACGATTAGGTAGAAAATATCTTAAAACTGAGGCTGATGGATACGATCCAAACAATCTTCTAGCATTGGGTGATTGTCCATGAATGATAGACTTTGTGAAAGATTGAAAATAGTTTTGGACAGGATCCTTGATGGGTATGATCATTTAAAGGAATTTGAATCAAAAGGAACCACAAAAGAGGATTTGAGGCAAGAATTAATCAATATTAGAGATACATGTGAAGAGATTCCTGCATTATTTGGTGAATCTGCAAAAGAATTGGGTCTCGATATTGAAAAATTAACTCCTTTGGCAAATCTTTTAAAAGTAAATTTTGATTCTGCCATTAAAGTACAACTAATGATTATAACAGATCCGAATACTCCTAACAACGAGGCTTGGATAAAAATGCAATCAAACATGGCAATTACTATGATGAATATGAATGGTCAAATTGATCAGATTCGTATGCTTAGAAAAATAATAAAATAGTATTAGAACCCTCAAAAATTCTCAGCGTCTGAAAAGCAACACGGAGAAAACTACCGATGACGAAACAGAGCCGCAAAAAGACATTGTTATTAGTTATGCCTAAAAATTCTTTTTTTATATCAACAATTTTGAGCTGGAAAAAGAGTTTGCACCAAAGAACGACCTACAAAAACCAAGCAAACACATCAAGGACATTCACTTTAAGAATGAATTTTCAAATAATAATATCCAAGAACGTCTTAATGGGGAGTTTAGAGATAGAGAGAAAGTGTTCAGAGGATTAAAGAAAGTAGATAGTCCTGCAATTACAGGAATACAACTATACCATAATTACATAAGACCACACATGAGTTTAGATGGTGATATACCAGCTAGTCGAGCTGGAATTGAGATTAAAGGGGATAACAAATGGCTTACAATAATTCAAAATGCAAGTAAGAAAAACTAACCTTGATTTCTAAATTTTTCGTTTATTTCTTCAGGAGATAATATTACACCAAACAATTTTTCATATCTTTCTAATTCTTGTTGAAATAATATAGACCATGCTTTAAGATTTATTGGAGACAAGTTTAATGTACATTCAATTTCTCTATTGATTATAGCTTTGGACATTTTGAATTGATCACCTTGTAACGCTTTTTGAAGATCAGGTGAATCATGTAAAATTATTAATTTCATTCCATCATAACTGAGATTTGAAACTTGTCCTGTAACATTAATTTCCTTGAAAGTTGAACTTTGACTTGTTTGAACATCTGGTGTTTCAGACATACTGTTAATTCAAAAAAACTGTATATAACTTTTTGAAGTCAGGTAGCTCAAATCACCACCCGACACTTAACAGATAAAAGATCCACCCGTTAACTTAACAGAACCAAAGAAACAGAAACTATAAGATCAAGCCCAACACAAGATAACCAAATGTCACAACAAATGGAAGTACCTCAAACTTTATCATTAGGTAGATTAACAGTTCCCAACATGGGAACGATAGATATCAATGATAGAAATACTTTGACTATTGCAAGAGCATATCTTGAAGTTCTTGAAAACAAACTAAAAGAAAATAATTCAGAAATTCAAGAAATAAAAATAGAAGACAATATAGAAGAAGAACATCAAATTATTGTTGATGATGTAGAAGAACCAGAAATTATAGAAGAATAATCTAAAACAATATGTCAAAGAATAATTTTGTAGGTGCAACAGGAGCTTATTTTGTAGCTGGTGAACTATCGAAACTAGGATATATTGCATTACTCACAAATAGAAATACTGCTGGAATTGATATTATTGTTTCAAATCCTAAAACATACAAATCAACAAACATTCAGGTCAAGACTACTGAGAAAAATCCCTATTGGTTATTGAGTAAAAAAGATGAGGAAATACATGAAGATAATTTATTTTATGTTTTTGTAAAACTAGGTAGAGAGTTAGAATATCATAACATTCCAAATGCATCTGACATTAAGATTCATCACATAGATTGTACGGCATATACAGGTAGAGATCCTTTAGCCAAAAATTCAGATTGGCATACTGCATCAAACCTTCAAACTGCTACAAGTACAGCTCAGAGACTAGCTAGAGAACATTCCATGAAATATCGTGATTGTGAATGGTGCAAACCTTCATCACCCGAACTTAACACCCATCCGCCTAATTGAACAATCAGTTGAAAATAGTGAAACTCTACAAAATGACACGAAGATTGAACAGTGTAAAAAAATTGACTAATGTCCACATACCTTGACAGAACCAACTTTTACAGAATGATTTTCCAAAAAGGAAGAATCTCTGGTAATGCTTAAATCAAATAATTCAGTTTGATACTTGTGAATAACCTTAACTCTGTTCTGGTATTGTCTCTTTTTACAGTATTAGTGATGGGAGTAATGTTACCATCATATGCTGATTATTTATCACCAAAAAAGCAGCTAGAATCAGGTATATTACCTGAGGATGTAATTTGTCGAGAAAGTCGTGTACTTGTAATTAGAGATAATAATAATCCTGCTTGTGTACATGAATCCACTGCAAATAAGATGAACTGGAATATCATTGCAACTGAATTTGTACAAAAAGAGATTGTTTCAAACAATGCAGTTCAAATTGATGATAAAGTAGAAAACATGAAAGATACAAATGGTTTGATAGAACAACATGAATCCATAACAGATAACAAGACAAACAATAATGATGAACAAGAACAAGAATTCATAGTATTAGATCTTGGCTCTGATGTAGAGTATGTAGATGATGGCAGAGAAATACATGTTGCATCACAAAGAAGACCGGCTCCTATGAATATCTATGAAGATATTGTTGATTCTCAGGAAGACAATAACATAAATAGTAAAGGCTTGTACAGAGTGCCAGCAGGTTTTGCACATGAAAAATATTCTGTTAATGAAGGTATTGGATTTTATCCACAAGACTGGATGCCAACATATGTTCCAGACGGTTACAAATTGTTATACATTACTAACAATCATTATGTAGATGGTAGCGGTAAAGTCAGCTTAAACATTCACTTTGTGCCAAACACATTCCGGTTAACAAATCAAACAACAGATTATGATATTCAAAAATCCCATGGATTTACAGTTTATGTTATAAAAAAGACTACTCCGCTTGATGAAATTGAAGATCAAATTGAAAGTTACAAAGAATTGAGTGAAGGAAGTTTTGAATATGTTGGAAGATTCTTGGATGTGCAAAGAGATGGTAAGATTGTATGGGCATCAGAGACACAAGATCGTTTGAATCCTTATCAGGCCGGTTATTCTTTTCATCCTGATGAATACACATCTGTTGCTGTAATATCTAACTACCTTACTTTAGAAGAGATACAACCAATCTTTAACAATGTCATGAATTGAAATATGTTTTAATTATTTTTGTACTTGTTGCAATTGGTGTTTTTAGTTATACTCAGGATGCATACGCACAACTTGCATGTAATGATCCTCACTGTTATGCATTAGAACGACATAGACAGAACTTTGTTGATGGACTAGAATATGATTTGGCGGCACCTGATTTATGGATTGATAGAAATACATGTACGGATATTGCAGTATCTACTGGTTGGTTAATTTCAGCTAGCAATTCAGAATGGGCAGAGGCAGGAGTGACAAAAGGATATCTACAAAATCTTGATGGAACAACTACATGCATTACACAACTTAGTACGTACTATGCATATAATACTCTAATCGATGATCGTGGTCAATATCGTTATACAGAAATCATAGTCCCAAACGGAAGAGTAGATCCAGGAGACAACATCGATGTTAAAATTCAAAAAAATGACCAGAACCAAATTTTAGCTTATATAAACACGCCAGACAAACCAGACGAATTTGCATCTGCCAGAATAACACTTCAATCTGACAACAACTATTACGCGGACTTTGGAATAGAGGGAACAGTATCTGGCCCAGACGAATACTCTTCAATCCCGATGAGCAAGTATACCAATACCAAAATTCTACGTAATAATTCTTGGAGTAACTTACCTAGTACTGCCACCATATCAATTCCGATCACAGGCGAAGGGTATCTTGCCAAGAAATGTCCAAGCAATTCGTTTGTGGCAGGAACTGTGACAGAACTTGACTGCAACAATGTGGCTGTAAGAAACCAAATCCCAAGTGTCTCCACCCAGATAATCAACCTGAACACAAATTCACCTTACACAATTAGTCTGGATGGTACAGATACAGACAAGGATTATCTTACATACAATCTTGTGGAACTGCCAACCAAGGGAACCCTAAACTACAACAATAAGGGGCAAAAGATCCCAAACACTGACGGGTACTCCTCCCAACTAATTTACACTCCAGCAAGTTCCACTCCAGAGTCTGACACAATCCGATACTCTGTAACTGATGGAAGAGATGCACATACAAGAGAAGGCCTCATATCAATTGTCGGCCCTGCTCCTGCACCTACAATCCCTGATGCAGTAGATGATTTTGCATATTCACTTTCTGGTATGACACTGCACTTTACGTGGAGCCATCCTGATAATGGCGGTTCTGCCATAACGTTTTACAGAGTGGAACGATCATCAGACACTGCAATATGGAATCTGCACAACACATACAGCGAGACTGCAACAAGCTTTGACTACACAAGACACCAAGGATATGATCAATACTTTAGGATATTTACAAACAACGCACACGGTGCCTCTGCCGTATCAAACATACTGCATGTACACATTGCAGATACTACTCCGCCAACAATTACAATACAGAGTCCAACCAGCGGTACCACTGTTGTGACCTCTGATGTCAAGACAAGTGGATACATCTACGAATCGCAAAGCTCTGGCATCAAAAACATCAAGATAAAAGTTGACGGTGCAGACAGCAGCGATCCCATACTAACTAGTGTTTTATCACAAGACACCAACATAAAATTTGAATCAATACTGACAGGTATGTCCAACGGCGCACGTACAATTACAGTCTATGCAGATAATGGTGACTCGTACACTGCAAGCAACAGCGTCACCATTACAATTGCAGTACCTACATCAAAGACACTTGATTCCTTTTCAGATGACTTTGAATCAACAATGTCAAAGTGGACTGTGACAACTGAGGATGACGAGTACTGGAGCATAAGAAACTCTCCAATAGTGCAGGTGCCTGGATCATCATCTGCAAACAAGGTGGCAGGTACTGAGGACTGTGATAACATATGCACCATGAGCATGATTGACAATGTTGATCTCTCCAAGATGATATCACCCAAACTTAGTTTTTATCGGTTTGTGGCAACAGGAGCTGATGTCTCTGCAAAAGAGGGGATCTTAGCGTACGTATCTGAGAATGATGGTAGCACATGGTCTGTTCTTGAGAGGTTTACTGCCGATGAGTCAGACGATGACGGAGCATGGCACAAGGAGGAATATGATCTGAGCAGTTATAGTACCAGTACAAAATTCAAGCTAAAGTTTGAGGCAATCTCCAGTAGTAACAGCGAGGATACCGAACTTGATGATATTATCATTTATGACGCAAGTGCAGACACCACACCGCCAACAATCACTGTACCTGCAAACATTGCAAAAGAAGCAACAGGAACGCTTACAAAACTCACCATACAAAACGCTACTGCAACTGATGCCTCTACACCAATCATTATTAATCACAATGGTACCATTCCAATGAATAATGGATTTCCACTTGGAGTTACAATAATCAACTGGACTGCAACAGATTCATCGGGAAATACTGCAACAGATTATCAGACCATTACCCTGCAGGATACAACTCCTCCCGTATTAACATTAAACGGTGAATCATTAATTACCATTCCATACAACTCTGAATACATTGATGCAAGAGCAACTGCAACAGATTTGGTGGATGGCAACCTTACTGAATCCATTGTTATTACAACCCAAGTAGATACAAAAATTCCCAATACATACACAATAACGTATGACGTAGTAGATAGTTATGGAAATCAGGCAATTTCTATATCTAGAATAGTTACAGTATCATCTATTCCAATTGATGATATTAATGATGCAAGAGTTGATTATTCTGCAAGTACACTAACAGTTACTGAAGGTGAATCATTAATCATAAAGTTACAGTATGATGCACCGCTACAAAATAACAAATGGCAGTGCTTTGAGGTATTGGATGAGAACGGTATCAACGGGCGAAACAACGGTGATATTAAATTCTGGAATGACAAAACACTGTTCTCATATGATGGGGAACAGTGGGGTGGTGATAGATACATCGACAATGTATTTTATGGAAAATGCAAGTATTTGACAGGTGATCAATTATGGATAAAGATTCCAACCATTCTAGACTATGACAGTACAGAGGGAAATGAGAAATATTACATCCATCTGACAAAGTCCAACACAAACCCTCAGTTTGAATTACCCATTGAGCTTATCATACTAGAGTCAGGACGCTCAAACCCTGTTGCAACAGTTGATACTGATTCTAGTACACTAACAGTTACTGAAGGAGAACCATTTATTGTAAAGTTCCAGTATGATTACACTTTGCCTAAAACCGCATGGGCAAGCTTTGATGTTATTGATTCAGATGGCAATAAAATAAGAAGCAATACTGATATCAAACTGTGGAATGATAAAAGTCTCTTCTCATATGATGGAGTACAGTGGGGAGGAACAAGATATCATGACAAGGTGTTTTATGGTTCGTACAAATATCTCAAAGGTGATTCTATATGGGTAAAAATTCCAACCTTTACTGATGATGCAATAGATGGTGATAAAACCTACAGACTGCAAGTTACAGTTAGGGATGGTGATGTGATCTTCCCTGAAGTTGACCTTACAATACGGGACAAATAATTAGACATCACACATTTGTTTTAGGTTCTGTCAAGTTACAGTGACCTAATTTCTAGTGTAAAGTTTGGTGATCTAAAATGACTAATTTATCAATTAACCCATAATTAGAATTTGTTGTAATTCCATGATTCATAAAGCATTTGAAATCAAATGGAATGAGAGGTTGGATTTTGTTTGTAATTACGCAACTCATCTATTGTATATGCTTGATAATTTTTTGTGCTAATCCCTTAAAATCTTCATCACATTTTGCTACACTATCATTTTGAACTCCAACAATTTCACTACCACTTAATTCAAAAATCGGTTTTTTTACTTCTTGAGCTTTTGGTGCTAAACTATGATAACTCTTAAAATCACCCAATTTATGAGAGCCATTATTCAATAAAACAAAATACACTGTTAAATCTCAGGAGCTTTTCAATAGACCGTTAAATTAGAGACTTTTTGTGTTGAGTAGGTGCTTGAAGTAATCAATCAAAACTCAAGGATTTCCAGTCAGAGAAATCTTTCTCATCATATTCATATTCCTCATTATCATTGTACAACCATTCGCCTTTTTGAAATACTGTAATTCCGCCAAAAACTTTCTTGGATTTATTATCTCTAAGATACTTTGATAATGCTTCTGCCTTTGGTTTGGCAATTTTAGCTGTAAATCCAGCTTTTGTATCATACAGTCCTATTCTTCCATCTTTCATGAAAACAACAAAATCAACGTAGAACGCATGAGGTTCACCATTATCAGGATCAACATATTTTATGGCAAAGTATTTCTTGTCATTTACCTCATTTTTGAACCACCATTTTACCTCATTTTCTTCTTCAAGGAAATCCATAAACCTGATTTCATTTTCCACATCTGTTTTGATATATGATGGTAACATTATGCATTTTTTGTAATTTTTTTCCTTGTAGATTTTTGTGTATTCTGTACCTTCTGGTATGTTCCATTTTGGAATATTTTCAATCTCACGTTCAATCTTGTCTACAATATCTCGTGTAAACTGGTCTTTTGCCACATTGATTGTCTTGATAAAACAATCCCTATTTTTTGGAGAAAGTGTTATGGTTTCCATATCCATCAGATCAGTGATTTTTGTATTATCTTTAAAAAATTGATGGATGCAACGTTTGATAACTGCATGAGAATGCTCTTTTGCAAACGGTTCTGTCATATCTCTTGCAAACACATCAAATCTATTTTGCAAGTCCATAGGACTTAATTTTATAGATAATAAGCCACCTTGAAGATTTTGTTCCTTATCTAGTTGTATGATTTCTGCATCTGTTATTATTTTATTTTTAAGTTTGGTAACATCTAATGATATTTTATCTATAACGTGTTGTTTATTAGCAACTGTGGAAAATATTTTACGAAATTCTGCATTAAGACGTGTTTTTTCATGCTGTCGTTTTATGTATATGGATTTCAAGTCAACTGGATCATTAAGATCATTCCTTCTTATTGATTCATAGATTGTAAGGTAGTCTTTTGTTACATCTTCCGCAATTTGTACTTCTTTGATATTTGTATAGACATAGGCACGATTTAGTTCATCATTGTCATAATGTTTTATTTCAGGCATTCTAATTATTCTTCCAATAGTTTGTATTGAAAATTCAAACTTTTTCCATTCCCTGAATAACACCAAAATTGATGAACGTGGACAATCCCAACCAACCGTTATTGCTTGTTTAAAGATTAACACTTCTACTTCATTAGTATTCTTTTCAATATTTTCAAGATTTATTTTATTGTCTTTATCTGAAAGATAAATTGCAAGCTTTCCATTTTCTGTGTTTATACTGAATTTTGAATCCAATAACCTGATTATCTGGTCTTTTCTGTCTAACATTCCTCTGCGTGCATCTGGTAGTTGGATTAGAACGAGTGGGTTCACATCTGAGTTTTCATTTTCATAATTATTTTTTAGTTGTTGTCTTTTTTCAAGTGCAGTCTTTATGATTAACACGTCTGTTGTACTGTTTATAATATTACTTAATTTATGATTTAATCTGATGGATTTTTTCACCATTTCTTCCTCTTTGACTTCTTGAAGATCAACACTTTGTACATAATCAGTATTGGAGATTTTTGGTGTCGCTGAAACCTCGATTGTTACTTTGGGATTTATTTTTTGGATTATCTCTTTTGATTTTTCAGAGCTTGCTGTGTGATGACTCTCATCAATGATTAGTATGATCTCTCTACCTTCATCTTTTGTATTTTCAATAACTTTTGATAGATTAAACTCATTTTCATTCTCTCGTATGTAGATATTTTTTTCCTGATTTATGCTCTGCCAGTTAAAAAATAATATTTCCTTATCATGTATTTGTTTATCCTGTAAATCCTCAAAAGATGAACAACCCACAGTTTGTAGATCTTCATAATATTTTTCTAATTTTTCTTTACTTTGATCATTTAGTTTATGAACAGTAATCCAAATAAATGCAATCTCTTTACCATCAGGTCTATTATCTACAAGTCTTTTGATTAGTTCTGCCATCATTATGGTCTTACCTGAACCAGTTGGAGACTTGAAAACACAGATTTTATTTGATTCTAAATTGAAAAATTCATCTACTTTTTGTTTTAACTCACTTACGTGCTTTTCTTGATAGTTTCTTAGTTTGAACATACGCAAATATCCTCTTGTATACGTTTAGTATGGCAGAAGGTATTGGTTTTAAAGTTACCAGTTGATCGACCTCTATAAATTCCTCATCATCTATTTCATCAGTCAATGAAAATACGTATGTATTGATTTTTTTGTTTAGTTTTAGAATTTCTTTTTTAAATGGTTCTATCCCATCATAATAATAGATGATTCCAAGATAATAATCACTATGATTTTTGAAGATCTTGAATTGATTACCTTCTTTAACCAGTTCAAAACAATCTTCTTTTAAACATAACATTTCAGTTGATTGTTCTACCATTGTTTTTTTGTTCTGATCGGTTGGTTCAAAATTTATAAAATACGTTTTAAAATATTTAAGATTTCCACCTAGACCCTCAATCTTTTTACCTTTGGCATTTTTATAACCTTTAATTACTTTTTTTAGTCGTGGATAACATACATCTGTACAAATGTTGTTTTCATTATTTGTACAAAGTATGAATCTTCTAGTTCCTCCATCTTCTTTGTTTAATTCTAAAACAGCATGACCTGTAGTACCTGAGCCTGCAAAAAAATCCAATACTGTTGAATTATTTTTTGATATGAGTTTTAAAATATCATATGTAGTCCATAATGATTTTGGGTATGGAAATGTATCTTTTTTTCTTAGAATATTTCGCAACAACATAATTCCATGACTTGAAGCATCATAACGAGGATCATACCATACAGACCTAGGTTTCTTACTGGTTATGTTGAGTAGTCTACGTTTTTTAAAAATTTTATATTCATTTTTGATATGTCGTACTATCAATTCAGTATCTTTCTTTTTCAAAAATGTGTCTTTTCCCCACTTCCAAACTTTTTCATCACCTGAATTATTTATCGGAAGTAATTTGACAGAACCTTTAGTTTGTATCGCATCAAGTTTGTTGGTTTTAGGATTATAATAGATCGGATAAAACATTTTTGGTCTTGTATGACGATCAGAGTTATTTCCACCTCGCATATATGTCACAAGTAAGTAATTTGAAATTTCATCTTTCATATTATATGTATTAATTTCTTTATTTGTAAGATCAAAATAACCAACGTCAGAATTATTTGGGTTTATTGAATAGATCAACATATACTCATGCATTGTAGCAAAATGTGTATCGTCGTTTCTTCCTCTTGGATTGTGGACAACGGTAATTGTACTTAAACGGTTTTTCTCATCAAATATTTCATCCATTAATAATCTTAGTGTGTGTACTTCGTAATCATCAATAGAAACAATAATTTTACCTGATTTTGTAAGAAGTGTTTTTGCTAACTTCAATCTCTTATTCATGAATGAAAGCCATTTACTATGACGAAAACCATCATCTTTATCAACAAAATTATTGTTGTATTTCCATGTCTTATTTCCTGTATTATAGGGCGGATCAATGTAAATTACATCAATTTTATTTTTATGTGTATAACTCAAAACTGAAAGAGTATGATAATTATCGCCTTCAATTAAAATATTATTTGGTTTTGATATATCCTCAATTCCATTTTTTGTAACATCTTTTAGAACAGGCAGTTTTTCCTGTATTTCTTCTTCAAAAACCTCTTTGGTTCTTTCCTCATCCCAGATTATACCGTATTTTTTTCTTTTTTCTAATTTTTTGATCTCTTTAATTAATTCAGTTTGTGACCAACTGGAATAATCAATTTTTTTTGGTTTACCATTAACTACCATGAATAATCACTTTGATTTTTTATACTCCTTTTTGATTGGATTATTTTTCATGTAATCGTGCATGGCAAATTCTAATTCAGTATTGGCATTTCTGGTATTGCCATGCTTTTTTAATGCATATCCCTGAAAATCTTCCCAAATATTTTCATCCAAAGTCAGACTAGTTTTTTTCCGTGTCATTGTTCATATATAAGGGTACCTGTATATAAAGATACCTATATGGTTATGAATAGATAATCTTTTATAGATATACAGTTATCTATACAATATAAATAGAAAACAGAAAGCAACCCAAATCTTCTCAAAGACAAATTCGATTAGAAAAATTACAAACAATCACTATGTTGTTGAATCTCAAAATTCAAACCAAAAATATAATGTACAAAAATTAAAGGATACTAATGTATGGACTTGTGAATGTGGAGATTTTCATTACAGATTAAGAACCCAAGACAACAAACACTGTAAACACATTCTAAGCTGTATAATTCTAAAAGAGAATATCATCACTGAAAATAGAATTGAGAGAACGGAAAATCCTCAAGTTTGTCCTAAATGTAATTCCACTACAATAGTAAAGCGTGGGTTTAGAAAGCTCAAGAATGGAACAAAACGACAAAAATATTCATGTAAGCAATGCAATTACAAATTCATTTTAGGCGAGAACGGATTTTCCAAAGTTTCATCTGATCCTAAAATTATTTCTGAATCAATTAATCTAGTTATGAATGGAATGTCTTACAGAGCAATTTCAAGACACATTGAATCAACACATGATATTACAATAACTCATGTGTCTGTGAATAATTGGGTGAAAAAATATACATACATCATCAAGAATTACGTTGAATCATTTTATCCACAAGTAAGTGATGTATGGTCACTTGATGAAATGGTATTAAATGTAAAAAACACAAAGAAAACTGGAAAGGGTTTTCATGATTGGTTATGGAGTATTATTGATCCTAAAACTAGATTCTTGATAGCCACAGAAGTATCTAAAAGACGTGAGATAAAAGATGCAAGAAAAATTATTGCAAGTGGTAAGAAACTAATCTCACAAAATCCAAACTATGTGTTAACTGATTGTCTCAATTCATACCAAGAAGCAATAAGAAAAGAATTTGAAAATAGAACTGCACATGTAAAAACCAAGTCACTAAAAGATGGATTTGTGAATAGACCTATAGAGAGATACCATAACGAAATCAGAGAAAGACTCAAAGCTAGACGTGGATTAGGAAATGATGAGTCTGCTCAAACATTCTCAGAATTATTAAAAATCAATCATAACTTTGTAAAACCACATCAAGGATTAGATGGACAAACATCAGCTCAAGCTGCAAATATTGATCTAAATCTTGGTCAAGACAAATATCTGGATTTGATAAAACAAGCTGGAGCTAAACCAAACTTTGTAAACAATCTTGGTAAAAGAATCAACAAAGTAACAATAGTTAATGAGGGTGATTCAATCAAAGTAACTCCTAAAACATGGATTGACAAACATATTTGGCGAGAGATAAATGATATTCTAAAACTACATGAGTTTGGTTGGTTGTCTAATGGAAAAGATAGTTGTTGGCTCAAGCTGATCTCTTGATTTTTTAATTAGGTACTTTATATTATTTCATGCCAGATAATTTTGCAATTTATCATAATAGCAGAACAGACATTAAAATACACAATATTTGTTGTTCTGCATTTGACAAAAGAGATCCTAACACAATAAATGAAGAATGGCATACTACACCAGACCTTCAAACTGCCACAGATATAGCTAGAACACTAAGTAGAGAACATGGTCTACATTTTAGAAATTGTAAACGGTGCAAGCCTTCAAGCACCTAACTCAACACAAAAAGTCTCTAATTTAACGGTCTATTGAAAAGCTCCTGAGATTTAACAGTGCAAGATCTATAGTGCAAGTGATTATAACTTAACAGAACCCTTAATATATTCATCAACCTAACAAAACATTAACTATCTAACACTACACAGCACAAATCAACTAACCGCAGATTACACAGAACCCCTAAAACATAAGGTCACCAAACTTTACACTAGAAAATAGGTCACTGTAATTTGATAGAACCTTAAAAACAGTAAATAAAATAATCCCTAGAACGAGAGATTAAGTTTAATTTTCTTTCCATTTGATTGAACAGCCAATTGATGGGTCAAAATCTTTTTCAATTTTTTCACTGGACAATAATTTTTGTATGTTGTTAATCATTGTCTTTTCGGTAACTGTATCATCTGGTTTCATAGCATTGTCAATTTTACCATGAAAAATTAACTGTTTTTGACTATTAAACAAGAATGGATCTGGTGTACACATAGCACCATATTTTTTTGCAATTTCTTGTGTTTCATCTACGAGATAATCAAATCCAAATCCTTTTTCTTTTGCTGTCTGTTTCATAGCATCAAAACTGTCTTCAGGATAATCTGTGGAATCATTACTATTGATTCCTATAATGGCAATATCTTTTCCAAATTTTTCATATAACTCATTTAATGAATCTACTTTTGCTTTAACATATGGACAGTGATTACACATGAAAATCACCAAAATTCCTTTGTAGTTACTATAATCATTTAACGAATGTTTCTTGTCATCAATTCCTAATAGTTCAAAATTTGGTGCAATGTCATTTACTTTTAATTTAATTTGTGATTCTAAAAGTACCATGGAAAAGTAATCTTACATTCAAATAAAATCCTTGTCAAGAAGACAACAATTAAAATCCACACATTAATCATTCTTCATGTGGGCCGGTAGTATAGCCTGGTAGTATACCCGCCTTGCACGCGGGGGGTCACGGATTCGAATTCCGTCCGGTCCACTTTCTAACTCAATCGATCTATGTTGAAATTCAGACTGCTGGATGGATTTAAATAGGATAAGTTTCCGTTTTGAATTATGACAAGCGCAGCAGATGGATGGCCAGTATTTATTCCACTCATTGTAGGTCTAGCTCCAGGTTTAATTTACTGGATTGCTCTTACCGCAAAGAAAACAAAATAAATTTTATATCTATTTTTAATTTCTTTTTATTATCTACTACGGTTAGTGTAAACTAGGTTAAACGTTGTTACCTTTTTTGTTCACTATATGATATGTTACCTGAGATTAATCATAATTCTCAAAGAAATCTATATGTTGAAAATCATTTCTAGTGTATTTTTAATTTTACTTTTAATCCCATTCTCACAAGCATTTTCTGTAGAATCTACAGATAATCCTTCAACATTATCTGTATCTCTTAGCAATGATACTCCTTTTGTCTATCAGGATTCAGATGGATACACTGTTGTAGTTGGTATAATTGAAAATAATAATTCTTTAACCTCTATAGATAATGTTAGAATTCAAGTAAGCTTTTTTGATGATTTTGACTCTCATCCGTTAGAAGTTGTAGTGGGCAATTCCACTTTACAAGTAATTCCATCTGATGGGAAATCTCCATATGTCATTCGTTCTCAAACTCCTAATCCTGATATAACTAAGGCATCTGTTTCACCAAAAATTACCTTTGATTCCTCAGGTGGAAAAGAAACAGGGCTCGTAGTATATTCAAGCGAAGTATCTTGGGATGACTCATTTAGATTTTCAGGAGTTTTACAAAATAGCGGTGCCCCAAATTCCAATACAAATGTCTACCTGGCTTTCTATGATAGCTTTGAACCTCCTAGAATTCTTAGTGTGTCAACAATTGAACTTGGTAATGTAGAATCCAATACCGAAGTTACTTTTGAGATTAACGAAAAAATTAACGTGAATTCTAAAGGATTTTTAATATTTGCAGAATCTAATGTTTTCAATTCCAATGTAGTTGATATAACACTCCCTTCCCAACAGTCTTTAACAAAATTAGTTACTATATCTGATGTTGCTGTAAAGGATTCTTTTGGAAATAATCTTTCTGAAATAGAACTTGGTTCTATAGTGAATATAGAAAGTAAAACCTGGGTACAATTTGCAGCAGATCAACCTACTAACGAAACCCCATACACATACTATGTACAAATCAAAGAATCTGGAAAACTCCCATATGTTGAATATATTGGAACATATGATGGTAGATTTATCGGAACTGGACTTCAATCTCAAACTATAGACTGGATTCCAAAAAATAGTGGATTGTTTTTCATTGAGACATTTGTGTGGGATAGAAATAATGTTCCAATTTCTGACAAGGGACAATTTGTTCTAATTCACGTAAAATAATAGATTTATTTTCAAAGAAATTCATACATTTGCATGTCTAAATTTTCTCTTGTTGCAATGGGTGGTACATTTGATATAATTCATAGAGGTCATCTGACTTTACTTTCAAATGCATTTTCAATATCTGATAAAATAATTATTGGATTAACTAGTGATGAATTTGCTCAAAAAAAGGGAAAATTCACAATCAACAAATATGACGAGCGACTTGAAAATTTAATAGAAATGATTTTGATAGAATTTCCAAATTCTTCATTTCAAATCAGCAAATTAGATAATGATTTTGGACCTGCTGTTTTGGAAAAAGGAGTTGAAGCTTTAGTAGTTAGTGATGAGACAAGTAATCAGGGTATTATTCTGAATCAACTTAGAGTCGAAAGGAAATTATCCCCTGTTCAAATAATAACTGTTCCAATGTTTTTAGCAAAAGATGGCACTAGAATTTCCACTTCTAGAATTAAAAATTCTGAAATTGATATAGATGGAAATGTATTATCAATTGACAAGTAGCTTGTAGAACTTTGAGTAATTGGAATAAAACAAAATTCTAGGATTAAATTTCATGACCATCATCAATCACATGATGAAAAAAATAGATACTGATGTTTCAAATTTGAAGCAAGGATTACACCCACAAAATCTTTCATATTGGTATGAAAAAATTATTAAAGAAACAATTGAAATGGCTCCCCCTTGGCTTCAAGACAAAATCAAAGTTCATCAAGATCCTATTCTTACAATGAAATTTAATCTAGATATTTCAAAACGTGCTGTTAGATACTTTATGATTACAGTTGAAAATAATTTAGATGCTATGCCATATTCTACGAGGCTTTATTTTCTTAAAGTTCAAGAAGTGATGGCTACTGAAATGGATAAATCGTTAGTTTAGTGATTTTTTTAATTCTAGGCACAAAATAAAGCTCAAGGTATCTATAATCAATTGAACTCAAATTCGCTATCAATGGACCTTTACAAAACAAAGTATTCAGATGGCAAGACCGATGGAAGAAATGCAAGACGGGAAAATGAATCACATCGGTCTTATCGAAACTCTGGTGATAACAGACATTCAAGAGATGGCGATAGAGAATCTACAACTGTAACTTGTTCTGATTGTGGAAATCAATGTACAGTTCCATTTGTTCCAAGAAATGACAAACCAGTTTACTGTAGTGATTGTTTCAGACAACACAAACCAGATGATTCAAGAGATGATAGAGGTTCAAGATATTCAAGAGACGATAGAGGTTCAAGATATTCAAGAGACGATAGAGGTTCAAGATCATCTTATGGACGAGAATCAAGTAGAGATAATTCTAGATCTAGAAAACCAAAAAATGACAAATTCCTAAGAAAACAAGAAAGTTTCTTTTCTAATGGTTCAGACAAATTTTATGAAACAATAAAAGAAAAATTATTTGAAATTTTAGGCGGAAAGACTTGTTCTAATTGTGGATTTAAAGATGAAAGGGCTTTAGGAATTAGTCCTGTGTTTGATGATGCTTCTTTTGATAACAATGGGCGTGGAGGGGCACTTGGAAAATATATCTCAGCACCTGAACTTGCTCGTGAAGAACTAAAGGTATTGTGCTTAAACTGTAATCAAATAAGGGAACCTGCATCAAAACCAAAAGAAACTAGTTCAAATCCAAAAAAGAGTAAATATTTTCCAAGATGATTAGTAGATTTACGTTTAAGAATTTATTAACACTTTAATTATAATAATTTGAAATCTAAACGTGGATAGTGACCATAAATCTTTAGGAATTTCTCTTATTGCTATGTTTAGCATCGTAACACTTTGGGCTGTATTTTTTCGATAAACTTACCCTTTTACAATCTCTACATCATGTTCAAGAATTTCAACGGAAACTATTTTGTGTTCTTTGTCAATCACTGACTGAATAAAATCTGCAAATTTCTCTACATTTATTTCATCTTTGAGTAATATGCTGTGAGCTGATTTATCTTTCAATGAAATTACCAATTCATTTTTTACAACATTAAGAATTGATGTGATGTATGTCTCTTTTCCATCTTTAATAAAAATAAGACTTGCAAATTTTTTTGCTTCATAACTATCATCACATGTTATACTGATCTTCATTTATCTTCAAAAAGGAATTGATCTATTTTGTCTTTTGCTTTTTCTCTTTTTTCTTGATGAACTGTAAGAAAATCGTTAATTTTTTCAATTAAAATTGCTTTTAGTTCACCTGTAAGTAATTTCCCAGATTTGTAATCTTCATAGATTGTCTTTAATT
>SPKZ01004294.1_pt1 | contig 26467 bp, 21 predicted proteins | sample 2456571 | NCBI WGS metagenome assembly SPKZ01 (sample SAMN11192286, study PRJNA482655) | marine metagenome | biome: ENVO:00000447; feature: ENVO:00000244|ENVO:00000211|ENVO:00000569|ENVO:00002023; material: ENVO:00002151; isolation source: ocean water from marine abyssalpelagic zone ... | reverse complement strand
TTCATCATCTAATCTAACTTCATCTAGGTCATCGTCTGGTAGTAATAACTCATCATCGATTCCTGGTAGTTCGTCACTCAGTAAATCATCTAATGGATCGCCATCATCAGAAATCAATAGGTCATCATCATTAAGATCTTCACTTAATCCATCTTCAACTTCCGTTAAATCAGGCTCTGGTTCAATCACACTTGCGGTCTTTGTAACGGTTTCAACAATGGTCGTGGGCTTTCTCCGACTTAACCAAAACATTAATCCGCCTAAGACGGCAATCGATGGGATGCTAGACAATGCAGCGATTACCCAACCATTTTTAAAGATACTTGACTGTTCTGTCGCCGCTTTTTCTTCAATTAGGGCGAGTTCTTGCTGTAATAACTGATGATCTTTCTTTAATTGTTTATCAAGTTCATCTTGAACTTTCATTGCATCAAGTTCTTCAGTCAATGTTGTAATTTGTTGCCGAAGTACTTTGTTTTCATCGATAAGCAATTGCATATCGTTCATCGCTAAATTAAGCTGCTTTCGACTGTTATCTAATTCGATTTGATCAACCCTTGGTACTGATTCAACGATATCGACGACATCAATTTCAGGTTGACGAACCACTGAGGTTTTGATTATTACAGATGGTTGTGCTTTGGTGTTTATGAGCTGTTGTTTGATTGTTTCTTTAGCTGCTGGGAGCTTTTGACTATCGCTGGCGATTTTAGCTTTGGCTTGCTGTTTAGTAATCGCTGATATATCTTCACTAGCAGGAATGACTAATATGCTGCCATCTTTCAATAAGTTAATATTACCATTGGTAAAGGCACGGGGATTAGCTAAAAAAATAGCGATCATCACTTGGTCAATGCTCTGGCGTTTATCCAATCGCATCGTATAAGCAATTCGCCACAGCGTATCTTTAGCTGTTATGGGGCCATACTGCCGAGCTTTGTTCTTTTTTACCACAACCTGATTGTCAGGGCCTGTCAAAGAAATAGCGAATACTGACTGAGAATTTAATGCCGACAGTCCGAACATTATGTGTAGCGTAAGAATAAAATAAAATATTTTTTTGAAAAGATTCATCATTGTCCCTTGACAATAAAAACAAATAACCATAAGCATTTGATATTTAACTTAAAAATCAAAACTGTAATATACTGTTTAAATTTATTGTCTTATCATATCAGCAAATTAGTAAAAAACTACCACCATTAAAGATCAATGCAAGTTTTTTGACTATTATCTAAATGCAATTTTCGCTCCATGATAAATATAATGACAAGAATAAGTAAAAATAGCGTCAAAACAACTTGTTAGTATGTCTTGACGCTTACTGAAAGTAGTTAGTAGTAATCCCTAATCAATAATTCGGCAATTTTTAGACTGTTTAGTGCCGTGCCTGCTCGCGTATTGTCAGCCACGGTCCATACATTGAGACCATTAGGATGGCTCAGGTCACTGCGTAAACGTCCTACATGTACCATATCGGTGCCACTTGCATCACCAACTTGAGTCGGGACATGGGTTGGATCGTATTCAATTTGATCACATTGAGTTAACCACTGTGCGACTTCTTCAGGGTCAATCGGTGATATGGTTTCAATATTAATGGATTGCGCTAAACCATAAAATACCGGTGTCATTACACTCACGGTATTGATAAAACCGCTATCATCACCTAAAAATTTTGCCGCTTCATTGTTAATTAATCTTTCATCAGTGCTAATGCCATCATCACCTAATTGACCAACAGTCGGTAATATATTGAAGGCCAACTGTGCTGAATAAGGATTATCTTCAATTTGCATGCCGTTCAATAGCTTTGAACACTGCTTAGCCAACTCTTTAATCCCAGATTCACCAGCACTTGAAACAGAATGGTGATTGGTTAAATTAATTCGAGTGATAGCCACTTGATCAGCAATTGGCTTCAGTACGGTCCATAATTGAATACTTGCACTAGAAGGGCTTGAGATAATATTACTGTTTCTAAAATCAGCTATCGCGCTACCATTAAGGTGCGGGATCACCATCGGAATATCTTGACGGTCAATAAATGATGATGTTGTATCAATCACCGCAACACCGCTCTCAGCGGCAATCGTCGCAAACTTGAGTGTACTTTCTTGATCTTCACAGAAAAAAGCTAAGTGGACTTGTGACCAGTCAAAATCATTTAATTCTTTGATCTTTAGTGGTTTGTTTTTATACATACCCGCATCAGCAATGCTAGCGTCAGCCGCTAATGGGTATAAACAATCAACAGGAAATTCACGTTGTTCAATTAATTCAATTAACGCTTTACCAACAAGGGTGTGCGCTCCAACAACAGCAATATTAAATTGCTCAGACATATCTAATCTCCGGTATTATTTGGGGTGTTCAAAATAGAGTTAAAACCAAGTTGTGCCAAATCGACAGTGCAATGGTGGTCACTATAAACCGTTAAGGCACTAAATTCACGACGCACGCCGTACTGTTTTCTTAAATTGTCGAAGCCATCACCGTTCAGCCCTAAATGGCGACACAAGTCATCGTCATCTCGAATGTCATAAACCAGTTTAACCAATTTACTCAATTGGCGGTTATTAACCCAGTCCTGACAGACAACATTAGGAATGGTCGGTGGGGGCAATAAATCATGCAATTTTTTATCAAGTGCTTGCTGGTTAATTTGACACCAGCGCTGATATAGCATGTAGGTGCCTCGTGCCTTTCCTTCAAGGCTATAACCCGCTATATGCGGTGTGGCAAGCGCGACTTTATCGACTAATTGTTGATTAATCATCGGTTCATTTTGCCACACATCCATCACGGCATGCAGCACTTGCCCTTCATTTAAGCAACTCAATAAATCTTGGTTATTCACGACATCGCCACGACAGCTATTAATTAAGATGGTGTTTGGCTTCAGTTGTTTAATAAATGCCCGATCAATTAAGTTGGCTGTTTTATCGAGACCAGCCTTAATAATTGGCACGTGTAAACTAATGATATCCGCCTTAGCAACCTCATTCATATCACGAAAATCACCTTCAACACCAGCACGTTGTAACGGTGGGTCGCAAAAGAAATGTTCAATATTTAAAGCCGACAATTTTTTCGCTAACCGCTGACCAATATTACCAGCACCAACAATCGCCACCCGTTTTTTTTGTAAGGTTAATTGAAAGCGTGACGACAATGACAAAAGTGCACTAATTACATACTCAGCCACTGCTGTGGCGTTACAACCTGGCGCATTGGTCCAGGTGATACCGCGTTGCTCAAGATAATCAGCGTCAATATGATCGGTACCAATCGTCGCCGAACCGACAAACTGTAATCGATTAGCCTTAGCCAATAACTGCTGATTAACAACGGTGATTGAACGCACCAATAAAATGTCGACATCCACTAAATCATCACAGGTCATTTTTCTGCCAGGCATTTGGGTCACTTGTCCTATGGAATCAAATAATTGAGTCACATAAGGCATGTTTTCGTCAGCGAGTATTTTGAGCATAATGATTCATCTTTAAATATTTGGCGAGATTGTAGCAAAAAAAAAGCGGCTGTACCTCAGTACAACCACTCTATTTGACTATATTTTGGATTATTTAACGTATTTTTGTAAAATTAACGTCGCATTCGTGCCACCGAAACCAAAACTATTAGACATCACCGTTGTCAGCTCTCGCTCTTCAAGTGTACGAACAATTGGTAAATCTTGTGCTTCGGGATCTAAATTATCAATATTGATAGAAGGTGCTATAAAACTGTTTTCCATCATAATAATTGAATAAATGGCTTCATGAACCCCTGCCGCTCCAAGTGCGTGACCTGAAAGAGATTTAGTAGAACCGAAACTTGGGACTTGATCCTTAAACAAAGTCTTAATCGCGCCAAGTTCTTTAACATCGCCCACTGGGGTACTGGTACCGTGGGTATTAATGTAATCAATCTTGCCGTTAGTGGTCGCCATCGCTTGTTCCATACAACGAATAGCACCTTCACCTGATGGTGCGACCATGTCATAGCCGTCAGATGTTGCGCCATACCCAACGATCTCAGCATAAATATGAGCACCGCGGGCCAAAGCATGTTCCAGCTCTTCAACCACCACCATACCGCCGCCACCAGAGATAACAAAACCATCACGGTCGGCATCATAGGTTCGCGATGCAACAGCAGGATTATCGTTAAATTTAGTCGACAGTGCGCCCATGGCATCAAAGCCCATGGCTAAAGACCAATCAACCTCTTCACCACCGCCTGCAAACACAATATCCTGCTTCCCTAATTGAATCTGCTCTAATGCGTGACCAATACAATGGGATGATGTTGCACAAGCTGAACTAATTGAATAGTTAATCCCTTTGATTTTAAAAGGAGTAGCAAGTGTTGCAGAGGTAGTGCTAGACATTATTTTTGGTACAACATAAGGTCCAATACGCTTAACGCCTTTTTCACGCAACTTGTCAGCAGCTTCGATTTGCGTCGCCGAAGAGGCGCCGCCCGAACCAGCCACAATACCCACGCGAGGATTTGATACCTGCTCCGGTGTTAATTTTGCATCTTCAATCGCCTGTGCCATCGCGATATAAGCATACGCTGATGCCTTACCCATAAAGCGCATTGCTTTACGGTCAACAAATTGTGTTGGATCTAATTTAATATCACCCCATACGTGACTGCGTAATTGATATTGCTCGAATTGCTCAGAGTGGGTAATTCCGCTTTTCCCTTCGCGTAATGACTCTGTTACTTCTGCGACATCGTTACCGATACTTGATACGATACCTAGGCCTGTAATTACTGCACGTCTCATTTTAAATCCTGCTCTTATGTAAACTTAAGTATATTGTAATAACAAATCCAACCCGTAGTGGTCAGCTTTGATCAATTATCATGTAATATACAGTTAAATCACTAAGGAAGTTAAGCTATTGTCATATAAAATTAAACCGGCTACCCTGAGTTGGAATCAAGCTCCCGAGCCTTATTCGGAATTATTCGATGATGTCTATTTTTCCAGTGGTGACGAACTCGAAGAATTGCAGTATGTTTTCATTAAACAAAACCAGCTATTAAGCCGTTGGAAACACTGTACCAGTAAGCATTATGTGATTGGTAAAACCAGCTTTGGCAGTGGCCTTAACTTTCTTATCCTGTGTCAGACTTTCGAACAATTTATTAAAGAAAACCCCGGGCATTGCCTCAAACGATTATATTTCATCAGTTTTGAGAGATACCCGCTAACGGCACCAGATTTAATCAACGCCCATCAACGTTGGCCACAATTGTCAGCCTACGCAACTCAATTACAACAAGCCTACCCACCTGCTGTACCAGGATGTCATCGTCTTGACGTATCACTGACCACAAGTATCAAACATCACATTATTTTGGATTTGTGGTTTGGCAATATCAAAGAGACCTTACCTCAAGTTCATTCAGGCCCCGATGGCATCATTGATAGCTGGATGCTTGATGCTTTTGCGCCGATTAAAAACAGTGATATGTGGTGCCAACAGCTTTATCACGATATTGCAACAATCACTAAAAATAACGCTTCTCTTGCGACATTTACCACTGCTGATCATGTTCAACGAGGGTTACAACAAGCTGGATTTTCCATCACGAAAGTAAAAGACTTTGGCATTAAACGAGAGATGCTCACAGCCAGTTTTAAGCGCACCAATAAGCAATCTTCAACACCAAGCTGGTATTATCGACCCCATGCAGAGAAAATCAAAGAAGTGACTATTATTGGTGGCGGAATAGCCAGTGCCGCACTAACGTTCGCGTTAGCCAAGCGTGGTATCAAGGTTAACCTGTTATGCCAAGATCCTCAGCTCGCCATGGCGGCATCGGGTAACGTTCAAGGCGGGTTTTACCCGTTAATTAACAGTCAACACGATTATCTAAGTCAATTCTACAGCCAAGCATTTAGCTATGCTAGGCAAGTTATTCAACCGTTGATGACAACAAAAAAACTCGTTAATGCCAAATTTTGTGGTGCTTTATTATTAAGTTATAATGATAAATTAGCATCACGTCACCAACAAATCGTCAGCAGTGGCTGGTTCCCAGACAACTTTGTTCAACCACTCGATGCTCAACAAGCATCAACAACCGCAGGTATAAAACTTAGCCACAGTGCGCTATATTTTCCGTCCGCTGGTTGGCTTTCACCCAACCAATTAACGAAAGTGTTAATCGAGCAAGCTCAGCTATTAACCACCGTCAATATTTATTACGATCATCAAGTGCACGACATTGAATATCAAGCACCAGCACAGCGTTGGCAAGTCAATTTAGTCAATCGTCAGCCGTTAACTTGCCGATATCTAATTTTGGCCAATGGTCATCAACTTGATAAATTTCAACAAACAAAAGATTTGTCTTTATATCAAACGAGCGGTCAAGTCAGTCATATCGAAAGCAATAATGCATTAAAGCCGTTGCGAACATTATTATGCTACAAGGGTTACTTAACGCCAGCGCTACAGCAACAACATTGTTTAGGAGCCAGTTTTGAACGGGGAAAAAATCACTTAAAACTGAGTCAAGCTGAGCATATCTCAAATATTGAAAAGCTCCAACAGTGCGTCGAGCATGAAACTTGGAGTATGGCAATTGACCGTGATGCTTTAGCTGGCAAAGTCGGCATCAGAATGAGTGCAAAAGATCATTTGCCAATGGTTGGCAGCGTACCCGATGTCAAATTAACGCAATCTCTTTATCATGATTTAGCACGGGGAAAACCCGCGAAGCAATATTACAATGCTCCGGTACATCACAACTTATTCATGATTGGAGCGTTAGGTTCTCGAGGCTTGTGCTCAGCGTTATTACTGGGTGAAGTACTGAGCGCTCAACTCTGTAACGAACCGCAACCTGTTGCCCAAACACTACTAAATCAACTTAACCCAAATCGTTATTGGATTAAGCAATTAAAGAGTGGCAATAGCATTGTTAGTTAATCTGAGCTCTGGATAAGTATTTTTTAACGTGTTGAAATTAAACTACGCATAAGCAAATTCAGATTATTTAGAAGAAGTGGATTAAAAATCACACTGTGAGAGCGCCATTGGTTTTTGTGCTGCCATCGCACAACCACGCGCTTCATCATTCGCTGCCTTACATTGTTTAACCATTTCGCCATTAGCAGGTGCAAACTTACCCAATACTTTTTTGACGTGGCTAATAATTTGATCACAATCACTTTGCGGCAACGGATCGGCTCCACCACAAGCAGTGATGGCAGAAAGTGCAACGACAACGGTTAATAACTTTACTTGATTAAATAACATATCTTTCCTTGAAATTTTAGTTTAGCGCAATAGATACGCCATTTATTATACTTTTTGAGTATAACCAGTAAATCAAGGAAATAATACCTGCTATTTATCAAAATCTGATCGGCGTCGTTGGCTATTATCTTGATTAATACCTTTGCGATAATCAATATCTGATTGATATATTTTAACCAAATTTCGACCATGGTGTTTCGAAAAATACAGCGCGTGATCGGCCAGTGTTAACATATTGTCAGAATCTAATGCGGTTGCATTGTCAGTTAAGCCACAGCTAATAGTCACCTTCAATCCTGGCGCAATAGAGGAGAAATCATGCATTTCAACTTTCATTCGAATCATCTCACAAAGCACAAAGGCTTGCTCTTTTTCAGCTTTAACCAGCAAAGTGAATTCTTCACCGCCCCAGCGCGCTAATTTGACTGGAAACTGACAGTCATCCAATGCAACAAGTAAAATGTTAGCAACAACTTTAATCACTTTATCGCCAACTAAATGAGAGTATCCATCATTGACTCGTTTAAAGTGATCGATATCCATCACCGCCAAAGACAAGTTATGCTGTTCAGATGATGCTTTTTTAAAATCATCAACGCACCAACTATCAAAAGCTCGGCGATTAGGTAAGCCGGTGAGCTGATCATGAGTCGCTTGATAGGCAAAGGATTGCGCTTGTTGTTTAAGCTCCAATGTCTGTTTTTCAACTAATTGTTCGAGGCGTTTTTCATTATTTTTGATTTTAATTAACCGATAGCGATAGCCCAAATACAATATCGCTAGCGCCATAATGACACCGAAAAATTTAAACCACAGGGTTTGCCAGAAATAAGGTTCAATCGTAAAGCCAACGGCTGCAACATCTTGATGCCACTGACTGTCAGGATATTTAGCACGCATCATAAACCGGTAATAACCTGGAGCTAAATTAGTAAACTCGGTATAAATCTGAGAACTTTTGTCATTCCAGTGTTCATCGAAGCCAATCAAGCGAGTTTGATAGAGAATATGCTCGGAATTAAGATAACCAAGCCCGGCGTAATAGATCGCAATATGAGCGGTGCCCGCTGGTAATGTGATACTTTGAGCTGTCGGTAATTGATATTCAACGCCATCAACAATTAATTGTTCGATTACAATCGGTAATGTTTGCTGTGACCGTTTAATTAACCGGTCATGTGTCACCTGTGCGACACCTTTAGCCGTTGCGACCCATATGGACCCATCTTGATGAAGTGTTGCGGCGGGCGTTGAGCCACCATTAGCTTGAGAACTCACTAATCCAGATTCTTCAGTAAATACCTCATACTCAATAATCCCGTTTTGATCCTCCAGAATCCTATTTATTTCATCACCATTAACCTTAACAATCCCTCGATTACTGGTTAACCAAAAGATATTATTATTATCAACCACAATTTGAAAAAATTTATCGATCGGTAAACCATTTTTTCGACTAATTGACTTAATTTCATCGGTCACCGTATCGATCCGTAAAATTCCCCGATCCGTTGCTAACCACATCGCACTTTCCATCGGTTGAAAACCAAATGCATACTCAGCATCGAACTTGTCTTTAAGATGGTAGCTTTTGAGCTGCCCGTCAAAATAGGTCACCACACCATTACCGGTGCCAATCCAAATCCGACCTTGAGCGTCTTCTGCCAACGCCATAATGAAATTTGCTGGTAAACCATTGCTCAAGTCGAAACGTTTTATGTCTCCTTCAGAAGACAACATCACGACACCACTCGTGGTACCGACCCAGAGATTTTGCTTTGAATCCATGAGCAACGCTCTAACTTCTTGGCTAATTAGGTGTTGGTTAAGTTGTTTATATGTCGTTAAACGATCATCGATAATTCGAAATACGCCTTGCGTATAAGTACCAACAAAAACCTGCTGATTAATACCTTCGGCCAAACTTAACACCGATATAAGATTACTACCATCAGCATTCGACACCGTTGAAATAACATCATGGTCAATAATACTTAACCCTTTGCTAGTCCCAACCCATAACCGACCATCGGAATGTGCTAATACTGCACGAACATAATTTCCTGCGAGTCCTTGTTTTGTGGTAATGGTCACAAAGGGTGCTTCGCGTAAACGAAACAAACCACCACTAGTACCAACCCAAATACTGTGTTCTTTGTCTTCATAAATTGACAAAATGCGATTATTAGGCAGGCCACTATTATCATTTAGTCGCTCAATCCCAGTATCACTGATGCGAAATAAACCTTTTTTAGTGGTTCCAACCCAAATGTCATTGTTACTATCGAGATACAATCGATATACAGAGCTGCGGTTTAACTTTGCATTAAGGGATTGGAATTTTCCATTAATAAGCTTAAATGCCCCCTTGGTTGTCCCAATCATAACTTGATTGTCACTGTTTAAGATAACCGAATAAACCACACCATCATGATTATTTTCAGTCAGCGGATATTGAGTGATTTCGTTAGTATTTTTAACACTAAATAACCCTTTGTCCGTCGCGGCCCAAAGGATCTGATTGTGATCTTCGGCAATTTGATAAACCCTAACCCCTTCGATCACTGAGACATCAGCTTGATCAAAACGCTTTCGATAATAAAGCCCTTCTTCCATCCCAAGCCAAATGCCCTGCTCACTATCGTAGATCGCATGATTAACTAAGGTTTTTGCCCGAGCCAGCGGTCGCCAAAATCCATTATTGCGCTCAGAAACGCCACCTCTTGCGCCCGCGACCAATAAACGGCCATCATCTGTTGCAAACAAACTTTTAACCGCAGAATCAGGTAAACCGGTGTTGGAACCCCGCTCATAGGTGGTAAAAACTTGGCCATTATAACGCACCAAACCTTCCCAAGTAGCTAGCCACATATAACCATCATTCGATTGATTTAAGGCATTAATCGCATTATGAGGTAAGCCATCACTGGTATCCCATGCTTGATAGAAGTATTTGTCTAATGCCGTTGCTGGCTGATGAGAAGCAAATGCGGTGAAATGCATCATCAACGACAAAGAAATAATGAGTTTTAAAAAACGTAACAAAATCAACCTACAATAGTTAACAAACCAAAATGCGAGATAAGAAATACAATCCAATTCTAACTAGGTTTGTGCAATAAAACACCCTAATATTAAATAATTATCTAATATCAATGAATATAGTCATTACAAAGCATAGTTCAAAAGTTGTTTAACAAATTAATTATTGAGATATAATAACTAAATACGTAACTAAGTGTAAATAATCATGACACAACAAACTATATTTTGGTACGATTTTGAGACTTGGGGTGCCGATACTCGTCGTGACCGACCCGCCCAATTTGCAGGGATTAGAACGGATTTAGATCTCAATATTATTGAAGAGCCGGTTGAATTGTATTGTCAGCTCGCCAATGATTATTTTCCGCACCCTCAAGCGTGCTTTATCACCGGATTAACGCCACAAAAAGTTAACCGACTAGGGTTGCCTGAAGCTGAGTTTATCAAAAAAATAAATAATATATTCTCGGCCCCAAACACCATCGTTGCAGGCTACAACAGTATTCGATTCGATGATGAAATAACCCGCCAGTCACTTTATCGCAATTTTTTAGATCCCTACGCCAGAGAATGGCAAAATGGCTGTTCTCGCTGGGACATTATTGACCTAGTACGCGCATGCTATGCCCTACGACCTGAAGGTATTAATTGGCCAGAAAATGAAGATGGCATTGTCAGTTTTCGACTTGAATTATTGACTAAGGCCAATAATATTAAACATGAAGGGGCTCATGATGCTGTCTCGGATGTCATTGCGACCATTGAATTAGCCAAGCTGATCAAACAAAAACAACCAAAACTCTATCAATTTATTTTTGATTTACGCCGCAAACAACAAGTGGCCAAATATTTTGATTTAGTCAATCTAACACCATTGGTTCATGTCTCCTCGAAGATTCCCGCCAGCCAAGGCTGTTGTACTTACATTGCGCCATTGTCATACCATCCCAGTAATAAAAACGCGATGATTTGTGTCAATTTAAACATGGATCTTAGCCCATTATTGGAACTCAATGCCGAGCAAATCGCGCAGCGGATGTACACCAAGCGCAGTGAACTAGGTGACGATTTACCGGTCCCCCTTAAACTGATCCAAATTAATAAATGCCCGGTGGTTGCTCCGGCTAAAACACTCGATGCAGAAAGTGCCGATCGTCATGGTATTGATCGACCGCTGTGCCGTAAAAATTTAGATTTATTAAAACAACATCCAGATTTACGAATTAAAGTGAGCGAAGTGTTTGCCATTGATAATGACCGAGCACCAGAAACTAACCCTGATCTCATGCTATACAGTGGTGGTTTTTTTAACACCGCTGACAAATCGGCGATTGAGCGAGTTAGCCAAGCGCCCCCGGAAGAACTCGCCTCATTAGACGTCGACTTCAATGACCCACGGCTAACCGAAATGTTATTTCGTTATCGTGCCCGTAATTTTCCATTAACCTTATCAGAGTCAGAAGAACAGCAATGGAATGACTATCGTCGTAATGTCCTTGATGGTGAAAGTTACGGTACTCTGCTTGAAAATATGGCGATCGAAAATGATAATGACCAACGTAAACTCAATATCTTAAAAGCATTATTTGAATACGCTTCTTCTTTGTGATTTTTTAATTTTTTCTTTAACATTGAGCGCACTTACTTTATATTAGACTTAACTAATATAAAGTAAGTGCCAATTATGACAAAAATTTTAATTGTCGGCGGCGTTGCCGGTGGCGCAAGTGCCGCAGCAAGAGCTCGTCGTTTAGATGAACAAGCGCATATCATCATGTTCGAGCGCGACCAACACATCTCCTTTGCCAATTGTGGTCTCCCTTATCATATTAGTGGCGATATCGAAGACTATGATGCCCTACTATTACAAACACCACAAAGTTTTAACCAACGCTTTAAAGTCGACGTTCGAGTCAATAATGAAGTGATTAGTATTGACCGAAAACAAAAAACAATCATGGTATTAGATCGTATCAGTGGCCAACAATACCAAGAAAATTATGATAAATTGTTACTCAGTCCTGGCGCGAGTCCGTTCATTCCACCTATTGATGGCATCAAGAACCCATTAACCTTTAGCCTCCGTACTCTTGATGATATGAGCCAGATCATTGACTTGATCAAAACCAACAAAATCAACAATGCAACGGTCTGTGGCGCTGGTTTTATTGGTCTGGAAATGGTCGAAGCCTTAGCGGCCAACAACATCAATGTTAATTTAGTTGAATTTGCGCCACAAGTCATGCCCAGTGTTGACATTGAAATGGCGCAGCCGTTGCAACAAGAACTAATAAAACAAGGAGTTAATGTTCATCTTAACACGGCATTAATCGCAGTGACTCATCATGACAGTTCCCTGAGCTTGATCTTGAGCGACCAAAGTACTATTACTACTCAATTACTGATTATGGCAGTGGGCGTTCGCCCAAGTTCAGGCTTGGCACAAGACGCAGGATTAACCATTGGCATTACTGGTGCCATCAAAGTAAACCAACAGATGCAAACCAGTGATCCCGACATTTACGCTGTTGGCGATGCCATTGAAGTTAACCATTTTGTTGATCTCCACCCAAGTCATATTCCATTAGCGGGTCCCGCTAATCGCCAAGGTCGCATCGCGGGTGAAAATATGTTGGGTGGCGATGTTCAATACCAAAACAGCCAAGGCACTGCAATTTGTAAGGTGTTCGATTTGGCCATTGGTAGTGTTGGTCTTAATGAAAAACAATTATTAGCGCGCAATATCGATTACACCAAAATTTACCTTCATGCACCGAGTCATGCCAATTATTACCCCGGGGCAACCCCGATTAGTTTAAAGCTAATCTTTTGCCCACACTCTGCTAAAATCCTTGGCGCGCAAGCTGTTGGTCAGCAAGGTATCGATAAGCGAATCGATATCCTGAGTGTTGCACAGCGAGCTGGTATGACCGTCGATCAACTCAAAGATTTAGAATTAAGTTATGCACCACCTTTTGGCTCAGCCAAAGACATCATTAATCAAGCGGGTTTTGTCGCCAGTAATGTGTTAAATAAATCGATGCCAATCATTGTGCCAGATCAATTATTCCCTGAGCAACAAGAATGTATCATCGATATTAGAAATCCGGGGGAATTAGCTAAATTAGGCACCATTAAGAATGCGATAAATATTCCGGTTAATACCCTGCGGGCACGAGTCGCAGAGTTACCAAAAGATCAACCTATCATCGTGGTTTGTCAGGTCGGTTTACGCGGTCATGTCGCCACTACGCTATTAAGAAATCTAGGTTATGATGCGATTAATTTGACTGGTGGTTTTAAAACATGGTGTCAATTTAACTATGAAACAGTGCAAATATGCACCGAACATACTAAAAACAACCATAAAAACTAAGATTATTCTGATTAACTGGTATCTCAGCAGATTTACCATTATTGTTATGCGCGAATATTAAGAATAAGGTAAAAAAATGGTTGTAGATTTTTCAAAGATGGAACAAAACGTTGAGCAGGCCGTCACGCTGTTAAAAGCAATGGCCAATAATCATCGCTTAATGATCCTGTGTACATTACAAGATAATGAGTTATCGGTCACTGAACTTAATGCCGTGATACCGGTTGCACAATCATCTTTGTCACAACATTTAGCGTGGTTAAGGCGTGAGGGTTTTGTCAAAACTAGGCGCGAATCTCAAACCATTTTTTACTCATTAGACAGCAGCGCCGCCGCTGCCGTCATTAGTGTGTTACATCAACAATTTTGCGATGAATAAAGGCTGTTGCCCCTCAAAATATTATCATCATGATATCGTACGTTTACTTATTTAAACGAGCATGCAAACTACTCGTATCCCAACGGTTACCACCGATGCTTTGAACATCTGCATAAAATTGATCCACTAGGGCAGTCACTGGTAATGTGGCTTGATTATTTCGTGCTTCATTGAGGGTAATGGCTAAGTCTTTACGCATCCAATCAACCGCAAAACCAAACTCATAGCTATTATCGATCATCGCTTGATGACGATTATCCATTTGCCAAGATTGTGCCGCACCTTTGGAGATAACATCGATCACTTTATTGACGTCAAGATCAGCACATTTCGCAAAATGAACCGCTTCCGCTAACCCTTGAACCGCGCCGGCAATACAGATTTGATTAACCATTTTTGCCAATTGACCACTCCCGACCGGTCCAATTAATTCAGCACATTTAGCATAAGCAGCAATCACTGGTTTCACTCGCTCAAAGACCGATTGCTCACCGCCTATCATAATGGTCAAAACACCATTTTCAGCACCAGCTTGGCCGCCAGAGACCGGAGCATCTAAAAAATTGACCTCTTGTTGTTGGCTAATAATAGCTAATTCACGCGCAACATCCGCCGACGCGGTGGTGTGATCGACCAAAACAGTCCCTGCATTCATTTCACTTAATGCGCCATCTTCACCAAGGACAACCGACCGTAAATCATCGTCATTACCTACACAGACAAAAACAATTTGCGCACCTTTTGCTGCTAATGCCGGTGTTAACGCCGTTGCTCCGCTATATTGCTGCTGCCATTGCAGCGCCTTAGCCGTCGTACGATTATAAACACAGACATCATGGCCAGATTGTTGTAAAAATCCAGCCATCGGATATCCCATGACCCCTAACCCAATAAAAGCTACTTTCATGTTACTGCCCTTTTAATATAACGAATTCATAGAATGTTTTTGATAAAACGGTTTTAAATAACGATAGATCTTTCGACTATGTTGTTGATATATTCTTTGATAAATCATCGCATCAGCTTGCGGCTCAAATCGCTTGCCGAGTTTAGTCATTCCCTGAGCCGCATCAGCAACCGTGTCATAATAGCCACTGCATTTTGCAATAGTTATCGCAGCCCCAAGCCCAGAGGTTTCATAGGTATGCAAAGTTTCGCAGGGTAAATTAAAGATATCACTGGCCATTTGCATCACAACATCACTTTGCGAGCCACCACCACTAATGCGAATCAATGTGATAGGTTGCGGCGATATTTTAATTAATCGCTCTAAACCTTCTTTTAAAGAGTATAAAATCCCTTCTATTAAGGCACGGTATAAATGATGACGGCTATGATTGGGCGTGAAGCCCAAAATAGTACCACGGGCTTCCGGGCCTGGATAAATCACTCCCGGTGACCAAAACGGCTGAACGAACAAGCCGTCACTACCCGCTTGAATATCATCGATATGCCGACAAACTAAATCTTCAACACTAATCCCTAATTTCGTCGCTTGTTGTTGATCCGATAAACCAAACTGCTCAATAAAATGAGTCAGTAACCAAAATCCGCGTTGCAATTGTATTTCGTTGATGTATTGGCCTTTAATTAGCGAGGGATAAGGCGGTAAATAACGATAAGCTTCTCGGTACTTACTCTGTGTTATAGCAATCGTGGCCGTCGTCCCCAAACTAATACAGGCAACATTTTTAGCGGCCGCACTGACACTCAGAGTCTCACAAGCTTTATCTGCGCCAGCACTAACCACAGGAGTCGATATTTTTAAGCCCGTGGTCGCCGCTGACTGTTCAGTAATCGACCCTAACAATTCACCAGGTGTCACCAGTGCAATCATCTGTTGTGGTGTTGTGGCTATCGCTTGCCAGCGCCAATCACTAGGCTTGGCCCAAGCTATATTTTTATAATCAAAGGGAATATAACCAACTTGAGAGGCACTACTATCAACTAATTGGCCGGTTAACTTATAATTAAGATAACCAGACAAAAAACAAATTTTAGCGGTTTTAACCGCAATTTCCGGTTGATTCTCAACCACCCAATTAATTTCAGATTCCCGTTGAAAATAATGAATCCGTTTACTCATCCCAACCAAGGCAAACGATGCACGCCACCACGGGCTTAATTTGGGTACTTCATTCGCACGTCGATTATCGGGCCACATAATTGCAGGACGTAACGGCCGAAATTCTGCGTCTAAATGAACCACACAATTGCGCTGCATGGTTAAGGCTACCCCTGATATTTGATCCGGTAAAATATTCGATTGTTGCCACAGTAATTGGATCGCATAGCAAACCTGTTGCCAACAGTAATCGGGCTCTTGTTCGGCCCACCCTAAATGAGGTGCGTGATAACAGGTTACTTGATGACTGACCTTGGTCACTAATTGTCCATGATGATCAAACACTAATGCCCTAACACTTTGCGTACCATAATCAATCGCAAGTAAATAATTATTATTATTCATTTTATAAAATATACCGACGTAATGTAATAGGCTAATTTATCATAAAAAAAACAAAAAAAAGCAGCTTACGCTGCTTTTAATCTTCAATGATATTTTCTAGGGTCTAGTTGCCAAATAAACCACCAAATTTGTCCTTGAGCTTATCTTTTAACTTCGCCTTAGCTTTTTCTTTTAATTTATCTTTTTCAGCATTTAATTTAGCTTTGAGTGCGCCACTGGTATCTAAACCAAATTTTGGGTCTGTAAATGAACCTGACACTTTAAGTGGAATTTTCAAGCCACCTAAATCAGTATCACTGCCTTGACCTTTTAACGAACCCACAACAGTCACCGCTAATTTGTAATCAATTTCTTCACTAATAATGTTGGCAGTGCCAGCACCATTAAGACGTAACAACGGTGATATCATTGACAATGACGTATTATCAAACAGTCCCTTGTTTAATTTAAAGGCACCTGTTAATGCCGTGAAATCTGTTTTTTGGGTATCACCGCCATCATCAAGTTTTTTCCCCGTTAAACTCGCTTTTGCTGAACGAATTTTTTGTGGAATGTTAATGCCGTATAACGAACCATTAGTAATCTCAAAATTACCATTAGCAATCATCCCTGACTTTATTTTATCAACACTTAAGCCTTGTCCTTTAGCGGTAACATCAAGTTGCGTTGAACCACTGACCAAATCCATCTCGGCCAAATCTTTCATTAACGGCTGAATTTCAATGCCCTTTAACTTCTTGGTCACGAAATAACGGTTAGCACCACCGGCATGATCAACGGTTGCATTCACTTCAATAACGCCACCATATAAATTAGCGGTTAAAGGTGCTAATTTAGCCTTCCCCTTAGCCACTACAATTTTTGAACTAATTTTACCTAACGTTAAACCTGATGCTTTTAAACCAGCTAAAGTAAAGCGGCCTTTAACATCTAAGGTTTTTAAGACACTTAAGTCAGGCTCGGCTGATGTGTCTTGAGTTGTTTCAATGCTTTCTGATGCTTCACTTTTAGGTAAATAAGGATTGAGATCCCATTCATTCCCCTCAAAATCGAAACGAACCGTAGTGACTTTTCCAGCTTGTAACGTCGCCCAACCTGTTAAGGTTAAATCATCAGCGCTAAATTGCATGTCATCAATTTTAGCCAGTCCGGTATTAACCTGATAACTAACATTCGAAACTAACGTCGATGAAACAGCGCCATTAGGTAAGGATTCACCAATAAACTCAGTATTTAATGTTAAGTCCTTTAGCTCAACCATGGTTTTGGCTTTATCAAAAAATAAAGTCGAGGTTAACTTAATTTCACCACGGAGATCATCACCGATAATCACATCAATTGCCATTGCAAAATCAGTGTCTTGGCCCATCGAGAACTGACCGAGAGTAATATATTTAATGGTTGCCTTGGTGGTTGATTTAACCTGAAGATCTTGTATTTCGATCACAGCATTGGTAATTTCAATACCACCTAAATTGAACTTATCAATTCGGTTATCACCAGTGCTATCAGTGTCTGTATCTGTTTCAGTATTGCTATCATCTTTAGTATCGTCTTCATTTAAACCATCAAGGTTAGATTCACCATTAGCCTTAGTAATAACATTTAAGCGAAAACCATCTAGCATGACTTTACCAACGCTTATTTCACCGGAAAATAGCGGTAACAAATCAATACCGACTGATGTGGTTTTAATTTCAAGTAAATTTTCGCGATTAAATCCTGCAGGATTTTTAATATAAACATCTGAAGTAGCGAAACCAAGCGTTGGATAAATACTCCAACTGATGTCACCGTTTAGTTCGAGCTCACGATTGATCTGATTTTTAACTTGCTCTTGAACCTGAGTCTTATAATCATTTGGATTCACCATCATCACTACAGCCACTGCAGCAACAACAATCAAGCCACAGATCACAGCAAAAATCTTAAAGAGTGTTTTCATTCGAAATACCTTAAAAATATAATTGTTTTATAAACAAAGTGTAAACTATTATTGAAGCTAAAGGTTAAGAAAATATCACGATTATGGTGTATTTGAGCTTAATTAAACCATCAAGCAAGAGATGTTAAGTCTAATGCACTGTCAGTAATCACAATGCCATTACTATCGGCATAGGCAAACTGTCCTGATTTTATCAGCTGACCAGCAAATTCAAGATCAACTCCAATATCCCCAGCGCCGAGCTTTTCGGTCTTAAGTGGATGAGTATTTAACGCTTGAACGCCAATATCAATAGTAGCAATGGTGCCAACATCACGAATCGCGCCATTAATGATTAATCCCGCCCAACCATTACTGGCTGCCGCTTGAGCCAAAAGATCGCCTAGCAACGCTTTACGTAATGAACCGCCGCCATCAACCACCATCACTCGCCCGGTGCCGGGTTGAGTAACCAATTGCTTAACCATGGAATTATCTTCGAAACATTTAACAGTTAAAATTTCTCCAAAGAATATCTGGCGACGACCGTAGGAATTAAACAGAGGATGTAACACGCGGACTTGCTCAGGATAGCAATCGCACAAATCAGGCAGTAAATCGAGCATGATAGAGGTTCCCTTATCAAAATGACCAGCATCTAATACTGGTCATCGATTAGCAATCATCTATCAATGATATTGAGTATGCACTTTATTTATTGTGGGTAAGCCGCTTTTAAAAATTGATAAACTTTATCAGAAAGTTGCTCATCGCAAGGTAATGCGTTTAGCGCATCGGCTAAATATTCATTATCTTCACGACCCTGCCACACTTTAATATAGCTACCATCTTTGTAACCATGATCTTGACGGAAATAATTTAAGACATTTTTACCGATGTACCATTTGTATAAATCGGCAAACGAAAAATCAACGCTAGTCATCAGTAAACAGAACGAGCGGTAAGGCATATCACCGCCAGCTGATTGACCAACTAATTGTTTAGCTAATGCTAAGAATGGTTGTTTTTCGGCTGCTTGCTCAAGTTCATTGTTCCACTTAGCGACTGACAGCTCAATCGCTTTTTCCGTTGATACACCGACATGAGATTTAATTTCGGCGCTCATCAGGAAATGCCAAATATCAACTAATTCTAATTGTACTTGAGCAATATCTGGCGTTTGATGTTTCCACCATTTCCAACCATAGTGATCAATCATTTCACTGCCTTCAACCAACACCGCACAAAACCAATCTTGCGAATCATCGGTGATCCATTGTGGATTAATGGCGGCATTCAATTTGTCCTGCATGCTGAACATTTGAGTTAATTGTGCTTTCATAGTCATTTCCTAAAGTTTATAACACTGCGCTAAGGCGTCAGCCATTTTTTGATAGCCTTTGCGGCGCGTAAATTCGATATTGCGTGCGGGAATTTGTTCGGGTTTCACAAAATCACTTAATACCTTAGTGATATGATCTTCACGGATCAGATGTAACACGGGATAAGGGGCACGGTTAGTGAAATTAGCGGCATCATCTGTATCACTGCCTTCAAAACAATAATCAGGATGAAAACTGGCTAATTGGTAAATACCATCATAACCGGCATCACTCATTATCTGTTCAGTGATAACGAGTAAATCTAAATAGGTTTCAAAATCGAGCTCAGGATCTGGATAAATAACCAATGATGTTGAGATATCTACGTTATTATCAAGGTACTGACATTGGGTCAGCGTTGCTTTGACATAGGATTCAAAATCACCTTGTTTAACCACATGATAATCGACCGTTTGCTGCTCTAATTCAGCCTTAGCAAAAGGACAAATATTAAACCGAACAATAATGGACTCAACCCAATTTTGACAATGTTTAGCCACCACAATCGGATCGCGGCTAAAAAGATGTTCGGACATCGTTTACTTCCTTTACTAACTAACAGCGCTAATATCAGCGACATTATTCTTCTTTAATTTAGGGGCTGGCTCATCAAACTCAGGCTCTTTACCTCTTAATGCCCGCTCAACATTTTTAGCATTCAGGGCTAAATAAATGGTTAAGGCTTCGAGATCGTTATCAGACAATTTAGGGAGTACTTTGTCATGTTGCAATAATTGTTGTAATAACTCAGCGTTATCAAGGGCTTTATCATAGGCATCAGCGGCTTTTTTATCTGCAGTACGCAATTTTTCGACCCCTTTTTTGTCTTTAACAATATATTCAATTTCAATCATAGCAATGCTCCGTTAATCAGATAGCCACATAGTACTGTATAAACAACCAGCTTATCAAGTTATTTGATGAATAACTGTCTAAAATTATTGGTCGTTACTTCGCTTAAGTGCGCTAAGCTCACTTGTTTCAACTCCGCAATGTATTTTGCAACATCATGGACAAAGGCCGGTTGATTCTCTTTGCCCCGATGAGGTGCTGGTGCTAAATAAGGCGAATCGGTTTCCACCAACAAACGCTCTAACGGCAATGCTTTGACAACCTCACGTAATTTCGCTGCATTATTAAAGGTCACAATACCAGAAATGGAAATATAAAAACCCATATCAATTGCCTGCTCAGCCATGGCTAAAGTTTCGGTAAAGCAATGCAATACCCCGCCCACTTTATGGGCCTGACCATCTTGGAGAATCTTAATGGTTTCATCGCGGGCATCTCGGGTGTGAATAATCAACGGTTTATTGAGCTCGGTAGCAACAGCAACATGCTCAATAAAACTATCACGTTGGATATCATGAGTTTCTGGCGCATAAAAATTATCGAGACCAGTTTCACCAATGGCTACTACGCGATCATCAGCCGCTAACTGGCGTAACAAATCGCCATCCAGTTGATGATTTTGGTGCAAAGGATGCTGCCCACAACTGGCATGGATAAAATTAAAGGGCTTTATCGTGTCCAGCATCGCAGGGAATGTCGCCAGATCAATGCTTACGCATAACATTTCTTGAACATTATTGGCTTTAGCATAATCTAAAACGTTGGATAGTTTTCCATCATAAAGCGATAAATCTAAACGATCGAGATGGCAGTGTGAATCTATTAGCATAAAGCCTTGGCTTACCTTAATGGTTACATCGTAGAAGTCATTTCGACACTATTAAGCTTGCGGCTTAACGAGGTTTCGATGACTGATTTAATTTTAATGTCTTCGGTAGGTAATTGAACTCCAACACCGATAGGTCTAGCGCCTTGGACACCCATTGGATTGATCCAAACTACTTTTGATTCAAACACTGTTGGTTCAAGATCATCCGGCAATGTTAAAACGACACTTACTTTATCACCGATATTAAATTCTACCCTAGTCGCAATAAACACTGCACCATGATGAACAAATGGCATATAAGCGCGATACAGTTGATTAGTGTCTTCAAATTCGACAATAAGTTCTAACATTTAAGATCCTTTTCATGTAGTTGGTCTAATTCAGTGTTCTTTGGTTAAAGTTTACTATAACCCGTTCCAATTGTAATAATTTATTAACCGTTGATTGCGTCACAATTAATTGGCGTAACTGATTTAATTCTTTCTCTAAACACAGCAACTCTTTAACGTCTATTCTTAACAGCAAAGCTTGCTGTTGCGGTGATAGTTCAAAACTATTATTAATCGACACCCCAGCACTTAATTTCGTGCAATCGGTCACAAACAAATGGATTAACCGTAATGCCTGTTCTAAATCAACGTCTTTTGAGCCAAGTAACGCTGATAACGACAGTGTGTTTGGTTGTTCAGCGGTCAACACCTCAACCAAAGAAGTCCGCAACAAAGCGACAAATTCTAAAAAGCCCGACTCCACTCCTACTAATGCCTGTAATGGTGAGCCATTAAACAGTGCTAATTGACGAGTATTGACCTCACGAGATACTTGTTTAGTAACCCATGCTGCCAACTTTTCAGCACTGGCGACACCGGCATCGATCGCTAAACAACGACTAATGATGGTAGCCGGTAATAACGAACGTTGTGAACAGGTTAAAATGAAATACAAGCCTTTGGGCGGTTCTTCTAGCACTTTCAATAACGCATTAACGGCCGATATCGTCATTAAGTGGGCATTATTGACAATTACGACTCGGATATTATTAGTCAGTCCAGTATGAACGATTTTTGCTTGAATATTTCTTATTTGTTCGATACTAATGGCGCTTTTATCCGCAGGGACTTGAATCAAATAGCAATCAGGGTGAGTCGAGGCAGCATGTAAACGACAACTCTGACATTGACCACAAGACTTTTGATTAACAGGCTCATTACATTGAATAAATTCAGCTAACCGTAAAGCCAGTTGTGATTTTCCTAAACCCCCAACGCCATAAACTAATATACCATGGTGTAATTTTTGCTGAATAAATAATTCAGATAGCTGGCTATAGTGTGGCCGTAACCAAGGATATAACCCAGCAGCAATAGAATTTGTCGACATCGTTAGTTACCTGACCAGCTTAAACCGCTAATTGATGTTGAATTAACAACGTATCGATAATAGCCAATACATCACGAAGCACCGCTTCTTTTGATTGTGAAGCATCAACAATTTCAAAAGTTTCTGGTGCTAACGCTGCTTGGGCTAAATAGCCATTACGCGCCTTGACTAAAAATTCCTGTTTTTCGACTTCAAGTCGATCGAGTCCTTCACCACGGCTTTTTACCCGTTTTAAGCCCTCACAGGGATCGAGGTCCAAAATAATATTCATTGCAGGTTTAAAACCGTTTAAGGCAAGATCATTAATAGTTTTAATAATCGTTAAATCGATACCACGGGCATAATGCTGAAAGCTAAACATCGCCGCATCAAAACGATCACTAATCACGATTTTACCAGCATCGATAGCCGGAATAATTTTTTGCTGTAAATGTTGCGCGCGACCGGCACCAAAAAGCATCAATTCGGTCATGTCGATCATTTCAGGAGTGGAAGGATCTAAAATAACTTCGCGGATTTTCTCGCCAATTGGCGTACCGCCGGGTTCGCGAGTCAGGATAACATCAATGCCTTTATCCTTGAGATACTGTTCAACCCCTTTAATGACTGTTGTTTTTCCTGCGCCATTACTACCATCGCAAACAATCATAAACCCTTTTTTCATATCACACTCTGTATCTTTCAATTATTTAGCGATAATTTTAGCATTGATGGTCAAGCAAGAGCAATTGACTCTGGCCCGAAAGAGCCAGAGAATATGATAAAAATGTTACACAATAAATCGATTAAGGACTTTCTGTTGATCCGATGTGATTTTTTGCTGTTGTTCCATCGATTCGTTGGTCAAGGTTGCATATTCATTAACATCTTCAGAATAGCCTTTAATCTTGATGGTGTTGACGTTAATTTCCTCAGCCACTAAACTTTGTTCTTCTGCGGCGGTCGCAATTTGAAAGTTCATTTCAGTGATTTGAGAAATAGAGCCGCTAATATGCTCCAGTGAACCAATCGCTTGCTTACCTTTTTCGACACACAACACCGCTTCGTCTCGCGATTGAGTCATCACGGCAGCAACCGAACGAGAACTAGTTTGCAAAATATCAATCATTGATTTTATTTGTGAAGTCGACTCTTGAGTCCGCTGTGCTAAATTACGGACCTCATCGGCAACAACCGCAAAACCGCGTCCTTGTTCACCCGCTCGTGCCGCTTCAATCGCAGCATTTAGGGCTAATAAATTAGTTTGCTCAGCGATACCACTGATCACTTGTAGAATGGTTTCAATATTCCCCGTCGACTCTTCGAGTTGTTGAACCTCTACCACAGCATTTTCGATGTAAGTGGATAATTGTTCGATTGACTGCGAAGTTAAATCGACCACCTTAGCACCACTATCAACAGCACCATCTGCTGTTTCGGCGTATTGAGCGGCCTGTTGAGCAAAGCCTGCAACTTCTAACGAAGTTGACGACATTTCGGTCATCGCTGTCGCTAACAATTCTAGCTCTGATAATTGCTCGACGATAGCATCCGATGATTTTTTAGCGCTAACGGCAGTCTCTTCAGTACCTGCTGTTATCTGGTTACTTAGGGATTTACTGTCTGAAATCAATAATTGTAACTTGGAGACAAAACCATTAAAACCATTCGCTAACTTGGCAAATTCGTCATCACCATCGGTCGCTAAACGCTGAGTTAAATCACCATCACCATTAGCAATATCATTCATCACATTGCCTAACTCTTCTAATGGTCGCATCAACTTGCCAACCGTAAAGATAATCACGAATAATCCGATAATTAACGCGATAACAGAGTAGATGATTGCTTGAGTACGTAAACTATTTGACGTAGTTCCGATCGCGCCTTGATCCAAGGCAACACCAAGATACCAATCAAGTGTCGGCACTTTAACGAATTTAAACACTAATTTTTGATCGTTTACCGTAAAATATTGCAACTTATTTAATGGTTTAATCTCAGCACCAAAATATTTGGCACTTGATTGACCATTCTGTGCACTGTTAGGGTGTGAGATAAAATTACCGTCATTACTAATTAAAAAAGCATAACCAGCTTGCAGCGGGTTAAACTTTTTTAAGACATCCCCTAAGCCACTTAAACTAACATCAACAAATAACGCACCAGCAAACTGGCCATCATTCTTTATCGGCCCAGCAATCGACACGATCATGTCTTTAGTAACAGCGTCGGCATAAGGTGCGGTGATAATTAATTTATTTTTCTGTTTAGCGGCAATATACCAAGGTCTTTTTCTCGGATCATAATCGCTACCAGGCACCCAATTAATATCGTTATCTAAAATAACACCGTTGTGTTCAAAACCGACACCCGCTAACACAAACTCTTGCTTAATAATTGGTTTTGAATATATATTCTCAATGCTTTCAGCATCAAGATCGTCTTCAACCAAACTAATTAATAGTTTTGTTAATATTCGTTTTTTATCAATAATTTTGCTAACACCACTAGCTAGCTCAATTGATACCTCTTCCATACTTTCATTGACTAAGTGCTCAACACTATTCTTTACTTGAAAATACTGAGCAACCGACAAAAATGTCAGTGACAAAAATAACACGACGGTAGAGACAGCAACAATCTTAGTTTTAAACTTCATAAAAAATCCCTAAATTAGCTCATGATGCACAACTTTAATACTAGGTATAGACTATAAATCTATAGGATGCAACGTCCTATTTTTATCCATAAAAAAACGGGCACAAAAGCACCCGTTAAGTTATGGAATTGTTAAAAAATATTAATCTTCGATATTTTGAACATCCGCTTCACTACTGCCATCCCAGCCTGATACGTCAATGCGGTCAACCCGTTGCAAGCCACGGGGTAGCTTATTACCGCGGCGACCGCGTTCACCAATGTAATGTTCTAAATCACTTGGTTTTAAGGTCAATTTACGCTTACCAGCATGTAACGTCACTTCGCTGTCGGGATTAATCACCGCAATTTGTTTAACAAATTCTTCACGGCTTTGAACCCGAGAACTTGGAATATTAATAATTTTATTGCCCTTGCCTTTCGCTAGCATTGGCAAACTTTCGAGTGGGAAGATTAACATCCGACCTTCAATTGAAATCGATAAACACAATTGTTCTTTATGATTGGTAATCGGCGTAAGCGGCAATACTTTAGCGCCTTTAGGTCTAGAAATTAACGCCTTACCATTTTTGTTACGACTAATCATATCGCTAAAGTTGGCAATAAATCCATAACCGCCATCGGTTGCCAAGAGGTATTTTTGATCCTCCTTACCCATTAAAGTATGTTCAATGCTTTCGCCAGCCACTAAGGTAAAACGGCCCGTTAATGGCTCACCTTGACTTCGTGCTGTCGGCAAAGAATGGGCATCGGTAGTATAAGCGCGGCCTGAACTGTCAATAAAGACCACCGGTAGATTACTGCGCCCTTTAGCGGAGCACAAATAACCATCGCCAGCTTTATAGCTTAGCTTATCAGGCTCAATATCATGACCTTTGGCACAACGGGCCCAGCCCTTTTC
>SPKZ01005974.1_pt1 | contig 26471 bp, 23 predicted proteins | sample 2456571 | NCBI WGS metagenome assembly SPKZ01 (sample SAMN11192286, study PRJNA482655) | marine metagenome | biome: ENVO:00000447; feature: ENVO:00000244|ENVO:00000211|ENVO:00000569|ENVO:00002023; material: ENVO:00002151; isolation source: ocean water from marine abyssalpelagic zone ... | reverse complement strand
GCCGGGCCCGCCGGGCCGAATGCGTCATTCGTGCGTCAAAAGGACTCGGCGAGCGCGTCAATCGCGCATCCGCCTCCACGAGGGGGCTGTTCCCCGCTCGGCGCCACGGCTCGAGAAAACCGCTTTGCTGCGCCTCGGCGGGCGGGCGGGCGTACGGCACCCGCGGCGAAGCTATTGGACCCATCGAAAAACAATAAATTGGTACCTGACAGATCAAATTGGATCTAATAGGTTGAATCCGTGCTCGAGCTCGCCTTCCAGCCCGACCGGGAGCGACGGGAACCCCTCTATCTCCAGCTCGCCGACTATTTGAGCGTTCTGGTGGCCGCAGATCGGCTCCCAGAGGGCGAGCGCCTCCCCGCGACTCGCGAGCTCGCCTCGATCCTGCAGCTCAGCCGCAACACCGTGACCCAGGCCTATCAGCGGCTCGTCGATCACGGCGTTCTGCGGTCCCACGTCGGCCAGGGGACGTTCGTGGCGAGCCGCTCCGCGGCGGCGCCCGCAGATGCGGGGACGCCTCCGGCCTCGGGCCGCGAGTTCGCGTGGGACGGGTTGTTCGCCCAGGGCACCCGCCGCGTCACGATCCCGCCACGCGCGACCGACAAAACCGCGTCCGGCGCCGCGCGCTTCGACTTCACGGGCGGCCAGGTCGACGTCCAGGGTCTGCCCGTTGCAGAGCTCCGCCGCGCGTACCGCGAGGCGATCACTCGCCACCTGCCGTCCGTGGCAAACCACCGCGACCCCCTCGGCTGGCCCGCGCTGCGCGCCGAGGTCGCAAAACTCCTGGTCGCTCGCGGTATCCGCTGCGGACCCGATGACGTCGTGATCACGAGCGGTGCCCAGCAGGCCCTCGACTTCGTGGCGCGCGCGCTGATCGACCCGGGCGACACCGCCGTCGTCGAGCAGCCGGGCTACTTCGGCGCGACGCTCGCGCTCCAGAGCGCCGGCGCCCATCTCGTCGGTGTGGGGGTCGACGCAGACGGACTGCGCACCGACGAGCTCGCGCGCCTGCTCCGCACCCGCCGCGCGAAGCTCGTCTACACCACACCCGCCGCGCAGGTCCCCACTGGGGCGATCCTGTCGGACGCGCGCCGGGCGGCGCTCCTCGATCTCGCGGATCGCTACCAGGTGCCGCTGCTCGAGGACGACTACGACAGCGAGTTCCGTTTCGGCAATCCACCGTTGCCCGCGCTCAAGGTCCGCGACGCCGCCGGGCAGGTGGTCTACGTGGGGACGTTCTCGAAGGCACTCTTCCCGGGAATGCGGCTCGGCTACGCGATCGCCGCGAAGCCCCTGCTCGCTCGTCTCGCCCTCGTGCGTGGGATCGCGGGCTTCGGGAGTGATGCGCTCGCGCAGGTCGCCGTGACCGAGATGCTCGCCACCGGCGCGCTCGAGCGTCACGTGCGGCGATTGCGGGCTCGCTGCACCGAGGGCCGCGACGCCCTCATCGACGCGCTCGACCGCGAGATGCCCGACGGCGTGGGCTTCACCGCACCCGCGGGCGGGCACGCCGGTTGGCTCGAGCTGCCGCGAGAGGTCGACCCCGATGCCCTGCAGGACGCCGCCGCTGCCGCGGGCGTCGTCTACTCGCGCGGCGACACGTTCACGATCGACGGGCGCTGTGCGGGTCACCTCGCCCTCTCGTTCATCAACCAACCGGCATCGCGCATCGCCGAGGGGGTTGCGCGGCTCGCCGAGTGCATCCGCGCCCAGCAGAACACACACCCGGGAGGAACGACATGACGGGTTCCGCCACGACAGGGCGACAACCGGTCGACGCGCCGGGCTTCGTGCTGCTGGTTTTCGGCGGGTTGACCCTCGCCAACGCGGCGTGGATGCTCGTCGCGCCGGAAGCCTGGTACCAACACCTTCCGGCGGGCGTTCCCGACTTTGGCCCGTTCAATCCCCACTTCGTTCGCGACATCGGCTGCGCGTTTGCCACGGTGGGGATCGCGCTCGTGTGGGCCGCGCGGCCGGGTTCGCACCGCTACGCGGCCACCGCCGTCGCGGCGCTCTTCTTCGTCGCACACGCGCTGCTCCACGTCTTCGACACCCTGCGCGGCGCCGTCGACGCCACTCACTGGCTGCTCGACCTGCCCGGCGTGTACCTGCCCGCCGTGGTACTCGTCGTGCTGGCGCGGCGCTTCGCGCGACAAACCGAGAACGAGCAGGGTACGAGATGAGATTGCAACCGATCGAAGAACCGCGGGGCCTCATCATGCGAGTCGCGTACTGGATGTCGCGGCGGCAGCTCGGCGCCGTGATGTCGCCCCTCAAGGTCCTCTACGCGCGTTCGCCCAAGCTCGGGAGGCTCGGCTACCGGATGCAAACCGTGGTGGAGAAGGGTCTGGTCCTCGACGAGGAGACGCGCCTGCTCATCACGACGCATGCGTCTTTGATCAATGGCTGCGGGTTCTGCGCCGATCTTCACCTCGCGCAGGTCGTGCAGGCGAAGCTCGGTCTCGAGAAGTTCCGCGCACTCGAGGAGTTCGCGACGAGCCCTCACTTCGACGACCGTGAGCGATCGCTGCTCGCCTACACGGAGGAGATGACGCGCCATCGAAAGGTCGCAGACGCCACCTTCGAAAGGCTGCGAGCTCACTGGAACGAAAGGGAGATCGTCGAGATCACCTGGCTGAATGCCGTCGGGAACTACTACAACCTGATGGCGGTCGCGCTCGACATCGAGTCGGATGGTCTCCTCGACATAGCGCTGGCGCGGATGGGCGCCGTGCGTTGAAACCATTGCGGGCCCGTCCGCAGATCACGAGCGGCGCGGCCGTCAGCTCTCGTCGCTCGATTTCTGTCGCACGTCGCGATTCTGCACGCGGACGTCGGGCCGCGCAGCCTCTCAGCAAGCGGGAGCTGGGGTCAACGGATGGCGGCGCGGTCGGCCTGGGGCTGCGCACCCGGGACGGGCTCTACAGGAAGGAGGACGCGGAAGCGGGAGCCGCGTCCGGGCTTGCTGTCGATCTCGATGGTGCCGCCGTGCCCGCGCACGATGCCGAGCGCTGCCGCGAGTCCCAGCCCACGCCCCGTGAACTTCGTGGTGAAGAAGGGCTCGAAGATCCGGCTCGCGGTGGCGTCGTCGATTCCGCACCCCGTGTCCTCGACCTCGAAGAAGACGTGCGGGCCAGGGGCGAGGTCGCCGGTACGGTTTGTCGCACGGGGCTCCGCGCGGCCCTGCTCGGCGCCGGTGCGTACGGTGATGCGGCCCTCGCCGTCGCCCACGGCTTCTGCGGCGTTCGTGACGAGGTTCAACAACACCTGGGAGAGCTGCGAGGCGTCTGCGTGGATGATGTCGAGGCGGCTGCGAAGCTCGTAGGCGAGCACGGTCTTGCCCGAGACGGCGCTCTCCAGCAGGCGGGAGACCTCCTCGACCAACTGAGATACGCCGACGGGTTCCATCTCGAGGGCTTCCACGCCGGCGTAGGAGAGCATCTGGTGTGTGAGCACAGCGGCGCGCTGCGCGGCGTTCTGGATCTTTGCGAAGCGCGCGCGCTCGGGGGCGTTCTTCGGCAGATCCATCATGGCGAGGCTCGCCGCACCGAGGATCGGGGTGAGGAGATTGTTGAAGTCGTGGGCGATCCCGCCGGCCATTACGCCGAGGCTCTCGAGCTTCTGGGTCTGCTGTATCTGCTCTTCGAGCACGTGGCGGTCCTCGCGCGCTTTCAAGTCCGCGGTGACGTCGCGACTGATGGCCAGAAACCGGAGCGAACCATCGTCGCGCTGGTAGGTGACGCCTCTGCTTTCCACCCACAGCCACTCGCCGTTCCGCGCCTTCAAGCGGTAGGGTTCGATGCTGATGACTTCTCCTGCCTCGCGAATCACGAAGCGTCGCACGCGTTCGATGTCGTCGGGGTGGATGAGCTCGTAGGCGTCCATCGATGCGAGATCCTCGCTCGAGTATCCCGTGAACTCGAAACTGTTCGGGCTCGTGTACATGAACGCACCGTTTTCGTCGACTTCGCTGATGGCATCGTTCCCGATCTCCAGAACGGCGCGGTGTCGGTCGTTGCTCTCCCGCAGAGTCGCCTCGGCGAGCATTCGTTCCGTGACGTCCTCGACGTAGGCAACCGTGTGGACGGTGCCGTCCTCCGCGCGGAACATCTGCACCGAGCTCGTCTCGTGCCACACCCAGTGTCCGTTCTTCTTCCGGGAGCGAAACACGACGAGCACGGGTGGGCCGTTGCCGCGGAGGTTGCTCTTGTACCCGAGCTTTCCGACCTCGGGGAGGTCGTCGTCGTGAACAGCGAGGAGCGGCCGCGAGCCGATGTACTCTTCGCGGGTGAAGCCCGTGACGGCTTCGCAGGTGTCGCTCACGTCGACGACGCGACCGTCGTCGTCGATCTCCACCAGCATCGCCTTCACCTGCTCGAGAACGCGCGCATAGCGCGCGTCGGGGCGAGCCGGATGGCGCCAGCGCTCCGGATCGACATCGCCCGGCATCGCATCGTCGTAAGCGTTGCTCAACTGGTCGAGCATCGCGCGACGCGCTCCGTCCCACGGGTAGCGGGTTCGTGCCGCCCCATCGTCCTTCGACTCGCGTCCCATACACCACTCTGTACGCTCGCCGCCACTCCCCGCGCAAGCGAAATCTCGCCACCGCGTTCGGCGTGGTTTCACCCCCACCGACACCCGCGCCGCGCGCTTCGCCCGCCGTCAACCCGCCAAACTGGAGAGCAACTTCTGCGCCGCGTCGAAGAGCGCGCGGGATCCGCGCGTTTTCGGAGCCGTGGCGTAGATCTTGTTGCCCGGGGTCACGCGGATGCCGCGGGCTGCGGGGTTTGCCTGGGTGAGGAGGCTCGTGAGTCGCTGGGGGTCGATCTTCGTCGACTCGCCTGCCGTGATCACGAGCTCGCCGCGCGCGAGATCGACGGCTACTACTCCGATCCTTCTCGCGTGGATCTTGAGTCGAATCACCTCGAGGAGGTTCGAGGCTTCGTCGGGGAGCGGTCCAAAGCGGTCGAGGATCTCGTCGCGGATGCGATCGACCTCGATGTCGTCGCGGCAGGTCGCGAGGCGTTTGTAGAGCACGAGCCGCTGGTTGACGGATGGTACGTAGGCTTCTGGCAGGCGCGCCGCGACGGGCAATCGGATCTCGGGATCGATCTCGACGAGCTGAGGATTGCCGCGCAACTCGTCGATGGTGGCCTCTAGCATCTCCATGTAGGTCTCGTAGCCGACAGCCGCGAGGTTCCCCGATTGCTCGGCGCCGAGGAGGTTTCCGGCGCCGCGGATCTCCAGGTCCATGCTCGCGAGCCGGAAGCCGCTACCGAGCTCCGACAGGTCCTGAATGGCGTCGAGACGACGCTCGGCGTCGGCGGTGAGCGCGCCCTGTCCGGGAATCAGGAGGTACGCGTACGCGCGTTGGCTGCTGCGCCCGACGCGGCCGCGCAGCTGGTAGAGCTGCGCGAGACCCAGGCGGTCGGCGCGGTCGATCACGATCGTGTTGGCGCGGGGAATGTCGAGGCCGCTCTCGATGATGGTGGTGCACAGCAGCACCTCGGCCTCGCCGTGCATGAAGGCGAGCATTCGCTCTTCGAGCTCGCGCTCGCGCATCTGACCGTGTGCGACGATGATCTTCACCTCGGGAACCGTACGTTCGAGCATCTCGGCTACGGCGCCAATGCTGCGCACACGATTGTGGACGAAGAACACCTGCCCGCCGCGCCTCACCTCCCGGAGAATCACCTCGCGGAGCAGCGACTCCTGGGAGCGGCAGATCTGGGTGCGGATCGCGAGGCGATCGGCGGGCGGAGTGTCGATCACCGACAGATCGCGGATTCCCGTGAAGGCGAGCTGCAGGGTTCGCGGGATTGGTGTTGCAGTGAGGGTGACGACGTCGAGCGTTTTCTTCAGCTGCTTGATGCGCTCCTTGTGGGCGACGCCGAAGCGGTGCTCCTCGTCGATCACGAGCAGACCGAGGTCGCGAAAGCGCACGTTCTTCTGGAGTAGGCGGTGGGTGCCGATCACGATGTCGACGTCGCCTGTGGCGAGGTCGTCCAGAATCGCCTTCGATCGCTTGGGCTTCTGAAACCGCGACAGCGCCTCGATGCGAATCGGATAGCCCTCGAAGCGCTGGCGAAACGTCTCCTCGTGCTGCTGGCACAAGATCGTGGTGGGCACGAGCACCGCGACCTGGCGCCCGTCCATGGCGGCGCGGAACGCGGCTCGCACTGCGACCTCAGTCTTTCCGTAGCCGACATCGCCGCACACGAGGCGGTCCATCGGCCTCGAGTTCTGCATGTCGGCGAGAACGTCCTCGATCACCGCGAACTGGTCGGGGGTCTCCTCGAAGGGGAACGTCGCCTCGAACTCCTCGAAGAGGCGATCGCGAGGCGAGAACGAGTAACCGGGAGCCAGCTCGCGCGCCGCGTGCACCGAGAGAAGCTCCTCCGCCATGTCGCGCAGCGATTTCTCGACACCCCGCTTGGCCTTCTCCCACGTCACGCCGCCGAGCTTGTCGATGCGCGGGGAGTGACCGTCGGAGCCCGCGTACACCTGGATGCGGTTCAGCTTGTCGACGGGCAGGAAGAGGCGATCGCCGTCGGCGTACTCGAGGCGCAGGAACTCGCCTGCGGCGCCTCGCAGGTCGAGTTCCATGAGACTGCGATACACGCCGATGCCGTGGTCGGCGTGCACCACGTAGTCGCCCGGTGCGATCTGCGACAGCCCTTCGATCGTCACACCGCTCGGCCACTTCGAGCGCTTCCGGCGTTTTTCGCGCGGGCCGAAGATCTCCTCCTCGGTGACGACCGCGAGGTTCTCGCACGGCAGTTCGAACCCGGCGGAGAACGGCACGGCGCGAATCTCGATACGTGCGGTACCCGACCAGCGCCACACCGGGCGCGGCTCCGTATGGGTACGGGCCTGGATGCCGTAGTCGGACAGCAGAGTGCGGAGTCGTTCGGCGCCGGAGAGCGACGCCGTCGTCAGCACCGTGCGCCAGCGTTTCGAGCGCCACTCCTCGAGGCGTTCGACGAGCGGCGCGAGGGCAAGGTCGCTGGTACGCGCCGCGGTCAGCTCGCGCCGAAGATCCGTGTGACCGCGCGCGCGGAGCCCCACGCGGAGAACTCCGCGGGTGGTTTCCTCGGCGTCTTGGATCTCGAGATTCTCGAAGGAGATCGGATGGCGGTTGCGAAGCCCCGCTTCGAGATCTTCGAAGGGGACGAGCAGGTCGGCGGGCGTCGACACCACGCGTCCGCTCTCCCGGGCCACTGCGTAGTTCTCGAACGCTTCGCCGAAATAGCGCTCCAGGCGGTCGCGGCCGCGCAGCTCGTCGTCGAGGGCGATGAGCGTGTCGTCGGGGAGGAAGTCGAGGACGGTCTCGAGGTGCGTCGACAAGAGCGGTGCCAGTGCCTCCGCACCCGGTGGAACATGTCCGCGCAGGAGTCCGTCGAGGAACTCGTCGACGTTGCGAGCGGGGATCTGTTGCTCGGCTGCGAGGTTGCGGATGGCCGCAGAGTTCTCGATCACGAGTGAGCGTTCGGGCACGAGCTCGCGGGGCGGAGCAGCCACCGCGTAGCCGATGCTCCCCTCCGAGCGCTGGCTCGCTGGATCGAACTCGCGGATCGACTCCACGTCGTCGCCGAAGAACTCGACGCGGATCGGCCGGGTGGCCTGGGGGGGATAGATGTCGACGATGCCGCCGCGCACGGCGATCTCGCCGCGCTCCTCGACGATGGGCATGCGCGCGTAGCCGGCCGACACGAGGGTCTCGACGAGGACATCGCGGTCGACGGTTTGTCCGACCTCGAGGTGGACGGATCGCTCCCGCACCACATCGCGGGCGGGGACGCGCAGCGCGAGGGCCGTCCACGTGGCCACCACCACGGGCGCGGGCTCTAGCGAACCCAGCGCGCCCTCCCGCGCGTGGCTCGTGAGCCAGCGGTAGAGGACGTCCATCCGCTGCGCGACGACGAACGGCTGGGGGGAGAAGCGCTCGTAGGGCTGGGTGTCGTGGCGGGGGAAGGCGCGCACCCGCACGGCACAGCCCGGCTCCTCGACCTCGCCGAGGGCCGAACGGAGATCCTCGACGAAGACGTCGGCGGCCTTGGCGTCGGGGACGAGGACCAGCACCGGGCGATTGCCGTGGTGCTTGACGAGATGGGCGACGGCGACGGCTCGTGACGCGCCGCTCAATCCCATGACGCGCACACGACTCGTTCGCGCCGACACCTTCGCGGCAAACTCGGCGAGATCTCTCGGATGGATGTTCGCGGGCAGGCCTTCTTCCACCCGACTCCCCCTGGGTCCCTTCCGGGTGCCCTCTGTGGCGCACCTTTGCGGCGCGGCGGTCGTCCGAACGCACGAAAGCCCCGCCGCCCACACCGCCGGGGGGGTGGTGGACGCGAGGTGAAACGCGGGGAGTCTAGCAGTGGAAGAGCTTCTGCTCGTAGGCGCTGCGCGGTCGGCGGAGCCCGGAACGGGCGGGCTCAGGATGAAATCGAGAGGGGGGAAGCCGGTGATTTGCTACCGGCGGGATCTCTACGGCAGTGCGAAGGCCACGTAGAGGCTTCCGGGCGTCGCCTCGAGCTTTCCGCCGCCCGCCGCGATCGCGACGAACTGGCGGCCGCTCGCTTCGTAGACGGCCGGCGTCGCGAAGGCGGCGGTGGGGAGCTCGGCTTCGAAGCGCAGCTCGCCCGTCGACTTGTCGAAGCCGCGAAGCCGGGAGTCGGGGGTCGCCGCGATGAAGACGAGACCGCCGGCGGTCACCACGGGGCCGCCGTAGTTCTCGGCGCCGAGTCCGCCAAGACCCGCTTCGAGGATCTGGGGGTAGTCGCCGAGGGGGACCTGCCAGCGGATCTCGCCGCGCGCGAGATCGATCGCGCTGAGGGTTCCCCACGGTGGCTTCGAGCCGGGCAGCTTGTCGGCGTCGGCGAGCTTCTGGTATCCCGCCTGAGCGAATTTCTTCGGCCCGCGAGCGTTGCGCGCCCAGTTCGCAGGCGTGTCCGCTTCCTCGGTGGAGTAGACGAACCACGCGACGGCGGCCCGTTGCCACCAGTTCATGAGGCCGCCCGATCCGCTCATGCGGCCGCGGCCGTCGCGAATGATGCGGTAGACATCGAAGAATCCCATCCGCTCGCTGACACCGAGAAGTGACGGAACGGTTACGCCGTCACCCTTCATGTCGAGCCCGTGGCAGCCCGTGCACGCAAACAGGTAGCCGGTGCCGAGGCCCGTCAGCAGGCCTTCCTCGTCGGGCATCTCCACCATCTGCAGGATCCACGGCACCTGGTTGGCGTTCACGTAGAGGAGACCCGTTTCCGCGTCCCACGCCGCGCCACCCCATTCCGCGCCGCCGTCGATTCCGGGCAGCTCCACGGTGCCCTCGAGGCTCGCGGGTCGGTAGAGACCTTCGATGTGGAGCGTCTCGAGGCGCCGCTCGATCTCCGAACGGGCTTCGGGGGTGCGGTCGGTGACGGAGGCACGAGTGAATTCCTGGACGGTGAAGGGCGGTGGGAGCGTGGGAACGGGTTGGGTCGGCGCCACGGTTTCGCCCGGGATGGTCTTGCCGACCACGGGCACCTCGCGTATCGGGAACAGCGGCTCGCCGGTTACCCGGTGGAAGACGAAGGTGTGACCGGTCTTCGTGACCTGGGCGACGGCGGGGACGATCGCGCCGTTGCGCTCGATCTCGACGAGGTTCGGTGGCGCTGGGAGATCACGGTCCCAGATGTCGTGGCGTACCACCTGATAGTGCCAGCGCCGTTCGCCCGTGCGTGCGTCTAGGGCGAGCAGGGTGTTGGCGAAGAGGTTGTCGCCGGCGCGGTTGCTCCCGTTGAAGTCCGGCGTCGCCGAGCCCGTGGGAACGAACACGAGGCCGCGCTCGCTGTCCACGGCGAATCCCGCCCAGCCGTTCGCGCCGCCACTCCGCGTCCAGGCGTCTTCGGGCCACGTGTCGTATCCAAACTCGCCGGGCTGCGGGATCGTGTGGAAGATCCAGCGCATTTCGCCGGTGCGGATGTCGTAGGCGCGCACGTGACCGGGAGCCGCACCCTCGCCCTCGCCGACGCGCCCCCCCACGATCAACAGATCGTCGAAGACGACACCGGGGGTGGTAGCGACCACGCCCATCATGTCGTCGCTGAAGTCGCGGCCGAGTCCCTCCCGCAGATCGAGTGCTCCGTCGTCTCCGAAGCTCGCAATCGGCCGACCGGTTCGCGCGTCGACCGCATGCAGTCGTGGGCCAGCGCCGAACACGATGCGCTCGTCGTCGCCGTCCTCCCAGTAGACCGCCCCGCGGACCGCGGTCCAGAGCTCGATGTCGACATCCGGTCGAAAGCTCCAGAGCTCCTCACCCGTCGATGCGTCCAGCGCGAAGAAGCGCAGCGATGGCGACGCGCCGTACAGCACTCCCTTCACCACGAGCGGGTTGAACTGGATCTGTGAGGCTCCGTCCACCTCCGCGTCACGAGAGTCGTAGGTCCACGCCACTTCGAGCCGATCGACGTTGCCGCGGTGGATCTGGTCGAGCGGCGAGCTCTGCGACGATTCCGCGTCGCCGAGGTAGGCGCGCCACTCGCGCTCGGGTGTCGACGCGCGACTCCGCGCGGCTTCGAACGCTGCCGAGGGGGCGTGATCGCCCGCACCGCACCCCGCCATCGACAGCGCCACGCAGAGCGCTGCAATGTCGAGTCCAGGGGAATTCGCCCGGCTACTCATCCGTGTGCCCGAGTGCGTCGAGGTGGGTCTCCCAGTTGATTTCATCGTTGTGGGAGTGCGTGAAGCCGATCGAACGCTCGTACTCGACGGTGGCGCGCGAGCGGTGGGCCACGACGTACGTTCGCCGCCAGCGCGGGCTCGGGTTCCCCGAAGAGCCGTGGATGATCCGCTCGTTGTGGACCGAGACGCCACCGCGTTTCACCGGGAGGTCGACGATCGCGTCGTCGTCGCCGAGCTCGACGGTCAGCGTGTGGGTCGTTTCGCGAATTCCGGTCTCGGCGCCGCTGCGCAATGCCGGGCGGTGCGGGCGCAGCACGGTCTCGAGATGTGACGCGGGCACGACGCGCAGACAGCCGTTCTCGGGCGTCGCGTCGTCGAGGGCAAGCGAGCACGTCGTGGTTCGTGTGTCGGGTGTGCCGGTGGGCCAGTAGCCGAGGTCCTGGTGCCAGGCGAATACCGCCGCGGCGCGGCGCGGGCGCTTCGAGAGGAACTGGTCGTAGTCGAGCTCGCTGTCGTCCCCGATGAGTTGGCGCGCGATCGAGGCGGCACGGCGCTCGAAGAGGTTGCCCTGCAGCGCGGGCTCGTAGTGGCGCGGTCGCACGGCATTCACGATGTTGAAGTCGTCGAACGCGCGGTCGTAGGGTCCGCTCATGTCGCAGAAGTCGCGCCCCATCCTCTTGACCTCGCCGCGCGTGAAGCGGTCGAAGACGACTTCGATGGGCGCGATCTCCAGCTCGGTGAGAAACCGATCGAGGACGAGGTAGCCGTCGCGGTGGAAGGCCTCGATCTGGTCGGGGGCGAGGCGGTACTCATCGCCGTCGATGCCGAGGGGAGCTGCCACGAGTCGATCCATTCTACGCGCGCGGCGTCACGGGAGATAGCCGAGCGCCTTGAGCTGCTCGACCTCGGCGGGCGGCAGCGCGTGCTGTTGCAGCGTCGGCGCCTCGCGGGGATGGTCGGCCTTCCAGCGGGCCACGTAGTCGGAGAGGCGCCGCACGTGCTCGGGGTAGCGCCCCGATACGTCGGTGAGCTTTCCGTTCTCCGGGCGTCCGCGCTGCTGGAGCTCGCTGGGCGCGACGCCGACGTGTCCATCCTTCGAGTCGATGTACTTCCACGGGCCGTCGAACGCCGCGATCTTGTCCATGTCGCGATACTCGGTCTCCGAGATCAGAACGGCGGGAAGCGCCACGTCTTCGCCAGCGAGCAGGGGCATCAGCGATACGCCGTCGAGGCCGTCCGGTCGGGGAACGCCGGCGAAGTCGAGGACCGTGGGGGCGACGTCGAGCAGCCGCACGGGGCGCTCGATCACGAGGCCGGCCGGCAGTCGCGTCTGGCTACCGGGCGCGGCGGACGCGCTCGCCGGGTGGTGGAGGATCAGCGGTACCACGGTGTGGGAGTCGTAGAGGAGACGCCCGTGCAGGCGCGACTCGGCGACGTCGGGGTGGTCGAAGAGTCCCTGTCCGTGGTCGCTCGTGATCACGACCAGCGTGTCGTCCCACCCGGGGAGCGTGACGAGCTTCTCGACGAAGCGATCGATCTCGGACGAGACGAGCGCGATGGCCTCGAGGTAGAGGTGGTCGCGGGTTCCGAGAAATCTCCCCGCGAAGGGGGGCTTTACGACGCCGGGGCTGAACGCGCCGTGAACCTCCATCACACAGGCCTGGACGTAGGTGGGGCGAGCCGGCGCCTTCGCGAGGCGCTCGAGCAGGACGTCGAACATTTCCCGCGACGTCTGCATGGGGTGCTCGTAGCCCCGCTTCTTGTCGGCCTCGGCGGGCATCCAGGGCCAGAGCACGGTGCTGTCGAGGTATTCGTCGAAGCCCTGATGGAAGCCGTAGGAAGAATTGATGTTGGGGTTCGCGGTGATGCCGAGCGTCGCGTAGCCGTGGCGCGCGAAGATCTCGGCGAGGGTGTCGATGCGTTCCGCGAGAATGTGACGCTGTTCGTCGTAGATGCCGACGCTGCGCGGGTAGCGCCCTGTCAGGAGCGACGCGATCGAAGGACGCGTCCAGCTCGACGGTGCGATGGTGCGTGCGAAGCGCACTCCCCGCGCGGCCAGCGCGTCGAGTTCGGGCGACGTCGGCTTCGAAAACCCGTAGCTGCTGAGTTTGTCCGCGCGCAGGGTGTCGATGATGATCAGCACGACGTTTGGCGACGTGGACGAACCACACGCCAGCGACCCCGCGGCGATCGCAGCGAGTAGCCGCAACACACGGGCGCGTCGCGCACGAGCGGGCGGACGGCGGCGGATAGCGTTCGGCATGCAACTGTGCGTCATCATATCGCCTGCCGGTGAGCGCGCCCGAGACCGAATTCCATGTATCATTGATGGGGCTTCACAGGGGCGGGAATGGGCCTGCGGTCACTTCGCAACGGATACCGTGGAGCGGTCTCTTCGGCGGTCGCGAGCAGCGCGGCGCTGCTCCTCGCTGGCGCCCCCGGTCCCGACGCGGCCAGCGCACAGCCGACGACTCCCAGCTTCACGTACTCGCACGACCCCGCCGATCTGATCGCCCGCATCCGGATTCGGGCTGGAGAGATACGAGGTCCCCAGTCCCGCACGGCGAGCGTCTACGGCGACGGCCGCGTCGTGGTGGAGTTTCCCGCGAGTTTCAAAAAGCCTGGGCGCCACGAAACGAGCCTGGACCCGGCGGAACTCGACGATCTCGTGACCACGCTGGTCGTCGCCCGCCTGCCGGAGTTCGACGCCGATCTCGTGCGGGCTGCGGTTGGCGCCGAGCAGGCCACGCGCGCCGACGTCGCACACGTCGCCGATGCCGACGTGGTCGAGATCGAGTTGTACCTCGACGCCTACCAGCAAGATCCAGCTGTCCCGAGCGCCACGCTGGAAAAGTACGTGACGTGGCGGGCTCTCAGCCAGGACACCGCCCGATTTCCGGGAGTGACTGCGCTCGCCGACCTGGTCACCGCCCGCGACGCGCTCGCGCTTCTGATGGCGCGCTCGGATCTCGAGGCCGTTCCGTGACGCGACGCAGAGCACGGCTCGCGTCGCTCTGCGTCGCCGTACTGACCCCGCTCACGTGGACCCACGCGCGGGCGGGAACCTTCAGCTATGCGGACGAAGGCACCGAAGACCGCATCGCACATCCCAGCGGATACACGGGGTCGACAGCGTCGCTCACGGTTTCGGTCTGCATCGACCCCACGTCGGCAAACGCGGCCGACATGGCGGTTCCGGTGCAGAACGCGATCGACGTCTGGAACGGGCAGGCCGAGACCACGGGCAACCTCCTGGTCGCCAACGTGCCGTTTGCGGAGTACGACTTCGAGAGCCTGGCTCTCCACGAGATGGGCCACTGTATCGGACTCGGCCACCCCAACGTGGGATCCCAGGCCGGAATACCGACCAGTGCCGATCGCGAGTACACGGCCTCCACCGATGGCAATCCCGCGATGACCGGCGACTGGAACCTCGGCGCGGGCACCGACGGCATCATTGGCACGGACGACGACGTTCGGGGGGACGACGAGAACCTCCACTATTTCCGCATCTCGAACAACGACCCGTTCACCCTCGCGAGTACGGTCGACAGCACGACCTACAGCAAGGATCTCACCGATCTCCCCGTGACCCACCTCTACGCGGCGAACTGCGATCGGGACGTGGGCGCCGACCTCGGGTACGCGAACACCGAATGTGTGATGCAGCAGGGTACGTCGAATGGAGAGGCCCAGCGCACGCTGGGTCACGACGACGTCGCGACGCTCCAGTACGGGATGAGCGGTCTCGACCAGACGGTGGGCGGCAGCGACGACTATACGGTGCAACTCTCCTACGCGGGCCTCACGCCCTCGTGCGACATCGTGTTCGACTTCGACGATGCGCAGACGAGCTTCGCGGCCTGCTCGACGGTGGGCAGCTTCCTCGACTTCCCCACCAACAATCACATCGCGATCACGTCGGCGAATGTCTATGTCAACACCGGCACGCAGATGGGCAACGAGTTCGACTGGTTCTTCAACCCGGTCCGCCTCGGGACCACAGTGCCCACCCTTCCCCACTGGGGGCTGCTCGCCATCGCCCTCTTCATCGCGACGGTCGGCGTGCGGGTGCTCCGCCGCGTCGCCTGATCGCGCCGTCAGACGGCGGCGTTTTCCACTTCCGTTCGGGTCCGCATCGCCCCGCGGACGAGCGCGAGGGTCTGCGCGCCCACCGCACGGGAGCCGTGCCGGCGTTCGAGGAGCGCGCGGGCGCCGCGCCCAAGGCGCCGCGCAAGCTCGGGACTCGAGGTGATCTCCTTCACCGCGTCGGCCATGTGGCCCGCGCCGTCGTCGGCACCGAGCAGCCAGGCAGACTCACCGTGGTCGAACCCGTCGGCTACCGATCGACGGGCCACGATCGCGCGGGCGGCCTCCATGTAGGTGAGGAGCTTGATGGGAAAGCCGCCGGGTCGGTGGCGGGGGAGCAGGGCGACCGCACAGGCGAACACGAGCAGACGGGCCTCCTCGGCGTCGACACGCAGCACGCGGAGGAGACCCGCGTGCCGACGCAGAAAGGCGTCGCAGGAAGCTTCGCTTCCGTGCGTCGCGACGACGACCGGAAGCGGCGCCACCGAGCGCGCTGTCTCGGCGAGATCGCCGAGGTCCTGGTAGCCGTCGAGGTTTCCCGAATAGAGCGCGAAGCGGCCGGGTTCGAGCTGGTGGCGCGCGCACGCGGCGTCGATCGCGGCAGGCGACGGTGACGGCCCGGGGGCGAGGCCCGGTGGAATCACTTCGATGCAGCGGCCGTCGCCGACGCGCGGGCCGAGCGCGTCGGCGGTCGCGCGCGAGAGCGCGAGCAAGGCATCGCAGCGGCGCGCGAGTGAGGCGTCGAGGGCGCGGCCGCACGCGTCGAGCGCGCGATCGACGAGACCCCTCCGGGTCTCCGCCCCGCTGCCGTCGCTGGCGAGGCGGTAGCTCGAGAGCTCCTGCCCCATCAGTGTGTGGGCGACGTAGATCACCGGGGCGCGGTGCAGCGGCCGCGTCGCGAGCGCGACGACCGCCGCTTCGACATTGTGGGCGAGCACCGCGTCGAAGCCGACGCCGCGCTTCGTTCGAACCAGGAGTGCAGCGAGACAGGCGTCCGCCAGGGGTTTCACGAGGTTCGGGCCCGCGCGCAGCGAGCGCGGCGAGACGGCGCGCGAAATCCGCAGTACGCGGAGGTTGTCGGGCTCGGCACCTTCACCGCGGCCGTAGCAGAGCAGCGAGACGTCCGCGCCGGCGGCCTGCAGCGCACGCGCCTGATCGCGCGCGAATACCTGCGAGCCCTGAGCTAGCGGGAACGGGAACGCGCCGACGATGGCGATGCGGAGCGGAGATCCCGACCCGGTGTGGCGCGCCGGCGCCGGTGCTTCCCCGGCGGCGGCCACCGGCTAGGTGCTCGGTCCGAGGTCGCGCGGCGCGGACGGCTCGAGGACCGCGGGACTCCGGAGGTCGCGATACAGGCTGGCGAGCTCGATCAGCGCGCGCACCAGCACCCGCGGTCGCGCGCCGCTCTGCCGGCCGTGGCGACGTCGCCAGTGCGTCACGGGGACCTGGTGGATCCGGGCACCCGACGCCCGGGCGCGGACGAGAATCTCGGTGTTGACGAACGCACCGATCGACTCGATGGGGATCTGCGCGATGACGTGGCGGTGGAAGATCTTGAACGCGCAGTCGATGTCGCGCACGCGCAGGTCGAACAGCGTTCGCACGACGAACATCCATACCCGCGCGATGAAGCGCCGGTGCCAGGGGTCGACGCGCGGCGAGCGGTAGCCCGCGACGATGTCGAAGTCGCCGGTGTGCTGCATGAGCAGGGAAAGCTCGTCGAGGTCGAACTGGAGGTCCGCGTCGCTGAAGAAGACGAGGTCGCCGCGCGCGGCGCGCAGACCCGAGCGGAGAGCAGCGCCGTAGCCCTGATTCGACGCGTGCCGGATCAGCCGGATGCGCTGCTCGGTCCGGCGGCGCGTTTCGACGATCGGTACGCTGCGGTCGCGACTGCCGTCGTCGACCACGATGATCTCGAAGTCGGTGGCGAGACGCGGCGCGAGTGCGAGGGCGCTGTCGAGCAGGGGACCGACATTGCTCTCCTCGTCGAACACCGGAAAGACGAGCGAGAGCTGCGGCCGTCCGGTCGTGATCCGGGGCTCGCCCCCGTGCGGTTTCGGGTACGCGTCGCGCTCCGACCGGTGGGTCACTCGAGGTACCCGAGCGCGCGCAGCCGGTCGGCGACGAGGTGCTCCTCGTCATCCGTGTAGTCGACGCGGTCGCGCGTGGTGGCCCGCTCCGTGTCGTCCGTCGAAGCGTCGATGCCGAGGGCGCGCAGCAGCGTGGGAGTGACGTGTTCGAGGTTCATCGGACTGGGAATCTCGAGGCTGTCTGCAGCGGGGCCCGTCGCGATCCAGATGCCCTCCTGGCGGTGGGTGCCGTTCATTCCGCGTCCCCTTCCACCGGCGAGCTCGTCGTCCCCGAGCGTTCGAACACTCGCGACATCTGGATCCGACCACGGCGTGCCGACGAGCGACAGACCGTAGCCGTCGTCGAGGGCGAGTTCGACCACCACGTCGGGTGCGCGGTCGACGTGCGGGCCGTCGTAGACCTCTTCGCGACGGCGCGCGCGGGCGACCACGGGGGCACCGCCGGGCAGCGTCCACTCGCGCAGCGCCGCGATCACGTCGTCGCGGACGCGCTCGTAGTCGTCTGCGGCCACACAACCGTCGGCCTCCCGGCCGCGGACGTTGAGCCACACGCCCGGCTGGGTGTTGACCTCCTCGCTGAACGCGGCCGTTCGCGACCAGTCGATGCCGCCGAAGCGCGCTGCACTCTCGAGACGCGCCGCGGCGAACCGGGCGCGGCGGAAGATGTGCTGCGCGACACGCGGCGGGAGCACGCGGAGCGCCGTGTCCCGGGTCGCGCGGGCGAGCGCGTCGAAGCCGAGGAAACCGCCGCCGTTTCGCCCGCCCGAACGGCTGAGCAGTCCGCACTCCGCCAGGCGCGCGGCCAGGTGGACGACCCGCTTCGCCGCACCCCCAGCACCGTGGTCCGAGGCCACCACGCACAGCGCGTCCTCGCCGAACGCCTCTCGGATCTCTCCGCACGCCGCGTCGAGGCGCTCGTAGACCGCGGACACGGCGTCGCGCCGGACGGCGCTCGCGCTCGGGTCGTGGCGCGGGGAATTGGGGTCATGATCGCGCCAGAAGTGGTGGCAGACCGTGTCGCTCTCGGAGAACACCACCACCGCCAGCTCCGGGGGCTTCCCCCGATCGCGCAGCGCACGCAGGGCCTCGAGGGCGAAGGCCGTCTTGCGGTCGATGCGCGCCAGGAGACGCCCCGCGGCGCGCTCGTGCCAGCCGTCGTCGTGAGCCGCTTCGTCGAGGTCCGGCGCCATCCAGGGGCCCACGCGGTCGGCGATCTCCCGGTAGAGGACGGGATCGCTGGCCGAGCTCGCGTCGGTGCCCGTCGAGACCGGCGAATCGAAGCCGGAGACGAGCAGGCCGTCGACGGGCTCCGGGGGGAAGGTGGCGGGCATCCCGAGGCAGAGGATGGGAGAGCCCGCCCCGTTCGCCCGGGCGAAGAGCGAGGCTCCGCTGCGGTGGGTCGCGTTGGCGAACTCGATCCGGTAGGCGCCGGGGACCTTCTGGGTGAAATCGAAGATGCCGTGGCGGCCGGGTCCGAGGCCGCTCATGAAGGTCGACCAGGCGGGGAAGCTCATGGGCGGGCGGGTGGATAGAAGTGGGCAGCTGCGACCGGCCGCCCGCCAGGCCGTGAGGTTTGGAAGGCGACCCGTGGGGGACAGGCGGTCGATGACCTCGAAGGTCGCCCCGTCGAGGCCGAGCACCAGAATCGGCCGGCGAGCGGCCCGAGGGCGGCTCGCCCCAGCCGTGGGAGGGCGGGTCGACATGCCCGCAGCTACCTCCTATATTGCGGCGCCTTCCTCCTCCGGCCCCGCCCGGAGCGGCTTCTCGGAGAATCGCCGGTGGCCATTCAGCTTCTTTGCCGCAAGATCGGCATGACCCAGATCTACAACGAGAGCGGGGAGTGTATCCCGGTCACCGTGCTGCGGGCCGATTCCAACGCCATCGTCCAGAAGAAGACACAAGAGAAGGACGGCTACACCGCGCTGCAGGTCGGTGCTGAGGAGACGCGTCCCTCGCGCACGTCGAAGGTCCGACAGGGCCATTTCGACAAGGCCGGCGTGGCCCCCCATCGGCACCTCGTCGAGTGCCGTGTGACCCCGGAAGAAGCCGAGGGCTACGAGCTCGGCCAGCGGCTCAACGTCGAGATGTTCGAGCAGGGACAAAGGGTCGACGTGACGGGCACCTCGAAGGGGCGCGGCACGGCCGGCGTGGTGAAGCGCCACAATTTCGCCATCAAGCGCCGCACCCACGGCACCCATGAGTACTTCCGACACGCCGGCGCGATCGGCGCGGGCAGCTATCCCGGCCGCGTCTTCAAGGGCATGAAGATGCCCGGTCGCTACGGGAACGAGCGCTCCACCACGGTCGATCTCGAGGTGGTGAAGATCGAGACGGAGAAGGGTCTGCTGTTCGTCCGCGGAGCTGTACCCGGCCACACGGACAGCCTCGTCCGGGTGCGCGCCTCCGTGAAGGCCCGCGCCTGAGACCTTCCCGGGGCCCCCCTGGCCTACCAGCGCAAAGACCACTATCACCAGCGCGCCAAGCGCGAGGGATATCGGTCGCGCGCCGCCTACAAACTTCTCGAAATCCAGAAGGCCCACCGTCTGCTGCGCGCCGGCCACAAGGTGGTCGATCTCGGCTGCTGGCCGGGTGGCTGGCTTCAGGTCGCCGCCGAGCTGGTGGGTCCCAGAGGGCGCGTGGTCGGTGTCGATCTCGCGGCTCTGGACCCGCCGCTAAAGAATGAGAATGTGTTCGCATTCGAGGGCGACCTGACGGACCCCGAGCTCCTCGGGCGCCTCACGGAGGGGGTCGGCGGGCGGGCCGACGTTCTCCTGTCCGACGCCGCGCCGAAGCTCACGGGCGTTCGGGCGACGGACCGCGTGCGTGAGGAAGCGCTGCTGGAAGGCATCGAGGCCGCGATTCCGCTACTTCTCCGCAGAGGTGGAACACTTCTCGTGAAAATTCTCGAAGGTCCAGAAACGCGCGAGATCGACGCTCGGATCCGTCGCGGGTTCGCCAAGGCGAAGACCCTGAAACTGGCGTCGACCCGCAAGGGGAGCAGCGAGCAGTATCTCCTGGCCCGGGACTACACGACGCTCGACACCTGAACTTTTCGAACCCGTTCGCAAAATACCGAGACCGCCCGGCGCCGCGCGTCGGAACCGTTCTGGAGATCCAAATGAGCGAGCGCCCCTTTCACATTCTCGGCATCCAGCAGATCGCGGTCGGCGCGGCCGACAAGGCGCCCCTGCGAAAGCTGTGGGTCGACACCCTGGGTTTCCGGCCCGCGGGTGAGTACCGGAGCGAGTCGGAGAATGTCGATGAGGACATCCTCGAGGTGGGGCTGGGTCCCCACAAAGTCGAGGTCGACCTCATGCAACCCATCGACCCCGACGGCCGCCCCAAGGTCCACGACCCCGCGCTGAACCACATCGGCCTGTGGGTCGACGACCTACCGACCGCCGTCGGGTGGCTGGAAGAACAGGGCGTGCGCTTCACCCCCGGCGGCATCCGCAAGGGCGCTTCCGGCTATGACGTCACCTTCATCCACCCCAAGGGCAACGACACCTCGCCCATCGGCGGCGCCGGCGTCCTCATCGAACTCGTCCAGGCGCCCCCGGAAGTCATCGCTGCGCTATCTCCCCATCTCTAGCCCCCCAACCCGCAACTTGCGTGCAATTTGGGGACGTTGTTACCTCCTCGACACTTCGGGGCGCTCCTCCCCACGGGGTACAGGCGGTCGGCAGACGCGAGTCCCCGAGTCCCCAAGGAACGTCCCCGAGTTGCGAAGGAAGGTCCCCAAGTCGGGGGAGAGGTGGCGGATGGGGATTGGGTGGTTGGGAGTGTTGGCGGTGGTTCTCTGTGGGGCCAGGGTGGCGGGGGCCCAGGCGGACGATGCCGGGTCGGATTCGCAGGTGTTCGACGAGGGCGAGGTGATCACCTTCGACGATGTCCGGCGTCTCCGACCCTACCTGCCCGAAGAGTTCTGGGACAATCGCGACTTCTTCTTCTACGAGGGGATGAACCTCGAGATCGGGCCCACCCAGGCCGACTACTCCGCGGCCCGGGAGTACGCCGCCGCCACCGAGCGCTATCGCGGCCAGCCCCGCATCGGGCCCGACGGCAGTCTCGAAAACTACAAAGCCGGCCAGCCGTTCCCCATGGATGAGATCGACTGCGCGGGTGACCCCCAGGCCGGCGTGAAGGTCATGTGGGACCACAAGTACCAGTGGCGCGGTTCCGGCGGGCAGCCGGCGAGCTTCTTCTACTCGTACTGGGATCGCGGCGAGCAGCTGCCCCTCTACTATGAGGGCACGGCGTCGGGCGTGCAGCTGTCGCGCCGAGTCGAGAAGCAGTTCGAGAAGACCGACGGCGACGTCTTCCGCGGCGAGAAGCGAACCGGCGCGGGTGGCGCGCAGGTGGATGCCCCTTTCGACGCCCGCGGCATCATGCTGCTCACGTTCCGCTACAAGAGTTCGGAGCGGCCGCGCGCCGAGGCGAAGAACGACGACACCTGGGTGTACGTCCCGACGCTGCGTCGCGTTCGCCGCATCTCGACCGCGCAACGCACCGACGCCGTCGCCGGTACCGACTTCACCCTCGACGACCTGTTCAGCTTCAACGGCGTGGTCCCCCAATACGAGTGGGAGTGTCTGGAGGAGACGCTGGCCATCGCCCCGATGAACACCAAGGTGAAGGCCTACCCGTACGAGCGCGAGCACAACTTTGGACCGTACGGGCTTTCGTACGCAGACGACCGCTGGGAGCTTCGCGACACGTTCGTCATGAAGATGGTCCCGAAGAACGACGACCACCCCTACCGGTACAAGATCATCTACCTCGACAAGCAGACCCTCACCGCCCACTACTCGTTCGCGTACGACCGCAAGGAAGAGCTCTGGAAGATCATCACGCATAACAAGCGCTGGAGTGAAGACCACCGCCTGACCGGCGAGTACTACCTCCCCTGGGAAGGCATCGAGTCGGTGCGCGACCACCACATCGTGAGCGACATGATCATCAACGTGCAGACGGGAACCGGGAATCGCATCGAGTTCTGGGACCGGACCGGCATGCCGTTCAAGAGCAAGGGCAAGATCCGGCGCTTCATCGACGTCGGTCGCCTCACCAAGGGGCGCTGAGGCGGGTCGAAGGGTGGTCAGCGTTGCCAAGCGCCACCATGACGCCGCGCGCCGAATACCCATCCGCCTGTTGCGATCGCGGCTTGCGGCGCACTCTTTCAGGCGCGACATGGCGAAGCGCTTGTCCGCCGCGAGCCCGGGCTTGCAGGTGGTCTACCTCGCTCCGCACGCCGAGTGCGAGATCCGCGAGGACGGACTCATCGGTTCGGAAGCGATCGTTGCGCAACGGCCCGTTGCGCCGCGCGAACTCGCCCGCGCGATTCGCCGAGCTCTGGCGCGGGCGGCGTCTCCCGGGCGGCCGTCGCAATGCCGTGATGTGATACTGTCCGACGCGCTCCCCGAACACGAGCCGGAGTCTCGACCGGACAGCCACGGTGCAACGCCTTCCCTCCCCCACCGCAAACCGCCCGCGCCCGACGCGCACCGCGCTCTCGGGAAGACTGCGGACCTCTGAATTTCGCGTCTGATGGGAGCGCTTTCCGCGCTCCGTTCCTGGTTGGGCGACGTCTTTGCGGGACGTCCCGGTTGGATGAACGCGATGATGCTGTTCTGCGCCTACATGGCGTTCGTCTATGTGCCCTGGGATTTCTTCGCGAAACCGGCCGCGCACGACGCAGAGGTCTGGTTCGGCATCATGCTCACGGGCGGCTGGGCGAAGCTCACGGAGCCCCTCCACTGGCTGGTGTACGCCGCGGGTGCCTACGGGTTCCGCCGCATGCGCGGCTGGATGTGGCCCTGGGCGTCGCTCTACACGGTGCAGATCGCTCTCGGGATGTGGGTGTGGAGCGGGATCTACGCGAGTTCCGGGGCCGTCTCGGGGTGGCTTCTCGGATTGATCCCCGGCTTGCTCTTCCTGGTGCCGAGCGTTGCGCTCTGGCGCGCGCGTCCGCTGTTTCAGGAGCGGCCGACTCTGCGTCAACGCTACGCGGGTTGGGCGCTGGTGACCGGTGCATCGGCGGGCCTCGGCGCGGAGTTCGCGCGGCAGCTCGCTCGTGATGGCGTGCCGTGTGTGCTCACCGCTCGCCGCGAAGACCGGCTGCGCGATCTCGCGGAAGAACTCGAGCGCGACCACGGAGTCGAGACACGCGTGGTTGCTGCGGACCTCGCCCAGCCCGACGGCGCGGACACCGTTGCGAACGCGGTGGCCGACCTCGACGTGGCGATCCTCGTGAACAACGCCGGCTTTGGCTACCAGGGACGCTTCGACAAGCAGGAGACCGCGCGCCTGCGCGACATGGTCACGCTGAACTGCGCGACGCCCGTCGTACTGACGAGCCGACTGATGGGCCGGATGAAGGAGCGCGGCAGCGGCGCCGTCGTGATTACCGGTTCGGTGTCGGGCCGTCAGCCTCTTCCGCTTCACGCGGTGTACGGCGCCACCAAGGCGTTCGATCAACTGTTCGGCGAAGCGCTCGCAAACGAGCTGCGCGCCGACGGCATCGACGTGCTCGTACTCGAGCCGGGTTCCACGCAGTCGGAATTCCAGCACGTTTCCGGCGCGCTCCCGCACCACGGCGTTCCCGCGGACCCGGTGGTTGCCGACGCGCTCGACGCGCTCGGCTGGCAGGCGTCGGTGATCTCGGGGTGGTGGAACTGGATTCGCGCCAACACCGCGATGCGGCTCCTGCCCCGCGGCGTTGCCGCTCATCTCGGGCGATCGATCATGGCGTCGCAGACACCGGAGGACATGCGGTGATGGCCCGCTCTTACTGGCTCGTCAAGTCGGAACCCTTCAAGTACTCGTGGGACGACCTGGTGAAGGACGGCTCGACCTACTGGGACGGCGTGCGCAACGCGCAGGCGCGCAACAACCTTCGCGCCATGAAGAAGGGCGACCTGGTGTTCTTCTATCACTCGAACGAAGGCAAGCAGGTGGTCGGCGTCGCGAAAGTAACGAAGACCGCCTACCAGGATCCAACGACCGACGACGACCGTTGGGTGGTCGTGGACCTCGTCCCGGTGAAACCGCTCGTCGATCCGGTGACGCTCGCGATGGTGAAGGACGAACCGGCGCTCGCGGACGTTGCGCTCATCCGGCAGTCGCGCCTGTCGGTGATGCCCATCCGGGCGCCCGAGTTCAAGCACATCCTCAAGATGGCTAGAACGCGTTTGGCGGGTTGACGGCGGGCAAAGCCCGACTGTCAGTCGAACAGGTACGCGGAGGCGAGGGTGTCGGCGTATTCGTTCCAGCGGCTGCCGTCGTGGGCCTTGATCCAGCGGAGGGTCACTCGCGGGTGGGTCCCGGCGAGGTGGTAGAGCTTCTTGACGAGCTCGAGGTTCGCGATCGGGCCCTTCGAGCGGCGCCAGCCGCGTTTCTCCCAGCCCGCGGCCCACTCGTTGACCGTCTTCACGCAGAGCTGGCTGTCGGAGTAGACAGTGACCTCGGCGTCCTCGGGCAGCGTCTCGAACGCGGCGATCAGCGCCGAGAGCTCCATGCGGTTGTTGGTGGTGTCCCCGTCCTGGCCCGTCTTCTCGGCGACGATCCGATCGTCGTCGACCCAGACCATTCCCCAGCCGCCCGGACCGGGGTTGCCCTCGCACGAACCGTCGGTGAAGACGCCGGTCTTCGGCCCCCGGGTGTACCGAGCGAGCACTTCCTCGCGGGTCAAGAGTTCCGTCTGGATTCTGCCGGCCACGCGTCGTCTCCCCCAGCTGTGTCTGGCGAGCCGCGGAGCTTACCGCAAGGAGGCCAACGGCCTGTGCTGGCGGCGAGGCGGTTCCTAGAACTCCAGGTTCAGCGCGACGAAGGGACCGGAGATCTGGGGCGAGAGGTTGCTCGTGCCGGTGGCGGCCAGGTCGTAGCCGATCATCCGGTAGCTACCGGTGACCGAGAGTTGCGCGAGCACGTGAAGTGTGGCGCCGCCCTCGAGGTCGTAGATCGCCCCCGTGCGTCCCACCACGAAGCCGCGGCTGCCGGCGAACAACTCGATGCGCGAGCTCGGATGGGCCTCTGCGCGCACGACTTTGAGGTGACCCGGTTGGCCGAAGGACGACATCCGGGTCTTCGCCTCGAGGGCCGGCAAGAGGGCTGGTTCGGTGGTCGAAGCCCCCGCGAGCGAGTGCATCTCCTGTGCGCTTGCTACCGGGGCAGCGAGGGCCAGCAGGCCCGCGAACGCGAGAAGGCGGAGGGTGTGAGGCAAGCGAGGATCCAGATCGCCAGACGGGGCGATTTCCCCACTTTTCGGCTCCGCGCGCCGTGACTTGATCGGGAAATGCGATCCCGGTCACTAAAAGGCCAGCGCGAAGTTCCCTCGGGGAACGCCGATCAGCTGCCGGGGAGGTAGGAAGCGAGAAACTCCCGGCGGAACTGCACGAAATTGCCGGCGACTATGGCGTCGCGCGCCTCGCGGACGAGGCGCTGATAGAAGTGCACGTTGTGGATCGAGGCCAGGATCGCCGACAACACTTCGTTCGCGGCGAAGAGGTGGTGGAGGTAGGCACGCGTGAAGCCGCCCGCACAAGAGAGGCAGCTGCACGACGGGTCGATGGGATAGCCATCGCGGCGAAAGCGCCGGTGAGTGAGGCGGATCTTGCCCCGCACCGTGAAGACCGTGCCGCTGCGCGCGTAGCGGGTGGGGATCACGCAGTCAAAGAGATCGATCCCGAAGCCGATGGCCGCCAGGACATCCTCGGGGAGACCCACTCCCATCAGGTAGCGGGGTTTGTGCTCCGGTAGCCGGGGCGCCGTGTACTGCGTGACCTCACACAGCAAGTCGTGGCCCTCCCCCACAGAGACGCCGCCGATCGCGTAGCCGGGCAAGTCGAGGGCGACGAGCGACTTCGCGCAGTCGCTTCGCAACCGACGGAAGACGCTCCCCTGCACGATCCCGAAGAGGGCCTGCTCGCTGCGGTGGTGGGCGGCGAGACAGCGGTCCATCCAGTGGAGCGTGCGGCGAACGCCGCTTCTGGCGAGCTTCTCATCGGCGGGGTAGGGGGTGCACTCATCGAACGCCATGATGATGTCGGCGCCGAGCTCATTCTGGATTTCGATGGATCGCTCGGGCGTGAGTTCCATCGAGGAGCCGTTGACCTCGTTGCGAAAGTTCACGCCGTGGTCGCTGATCTCCTTCTTCGGGAGCGAGAACACCTGGAAGCCGCCGCTGTCCGTGAGGATCGGGCCGTCCCAGCGCATGAAGGCGTGGAGCCCGCCGAGCTTGGCGACGAGGCTTTCGCCGGGTCGCAGCGCCAGGTGGTAGGTGTTGGCGAGCACCACCTCGGCGCCGGTCGAGCGGACCTGCTCGGGCGTCATGGCCTTCACGGCGCCGTGGGTGCCCACGATCATGAAGGCGGGGGTGTGGATCACGCCGTGCGGGGTCGTGAAGGTACCGGCGCGCGCGCCGCCGCTGGTGGCCTCGCGCGCGTATTGGAAGCTGGGCTCACCCAGGACGGGGGGGCCGGGTCTACCGGTAGGTCTTGCGCGAGCCGGAGCTCCGGCGCAGGCGAACGCGGCGGATCTTGGCCTTCAGCTTCGAGCGGTGGCGCGCAGACTTCCCACGGTTCCGGTGGGGAAGGGGCTTGCTCTTCTTCACGATCTGCCTCGGGT